>Ga0099364_10008385_pt1 | contig 14555 bp, 9 predicted proteins | sample TergutTh196P3_FD_73070 | JGI IMG/M metagenome (GOLD analysis project Ga0099364, IMG submission 73070) | Microcerotermes parvus P3 segment gut microbial communities from Pointe-Noire, Republic of the Congo - Th196 P3 | ecosystem: Host-associated > Arthropoda: Insects > Digestive system > Gut ... | reverse complement strand
TATTTTTTTATTTTTCGGAAATGTTCTTATTTCCAGCCCCATATCCATACTGTGTAAATAATCAACTAATGTTGATATTTTTATGTCATTTCTCCGTTCAAGTCTTGAGACAGATGTTTGACTAAAATTTTTGATCTCGTTTTGTTTTAGTCCTCGTCTCTCCCTTAACATGCCCAGTTTTATTGTAAAAATTTCCTGTTCCGCTTTTTTACGAGAACGCTCAACTGATTCTTTCGACATCATTGATTCCATTGCCTCTATTGCATTCCTTAATTTTTTAGCCATTTCTTTTACTCCTCTCTTACCACTTATGATCCTTATAAAGTTCTATTATTTCTAAAGACTCTTTTATTAAATCTCTATAAAATATCTTCTCATCTTTTCCTTTTTTATCTCCACCAGTCAATAATATGCCATTTCTTTTTATATCAAAATAATAAGTTATTCTGAAAACATGTTCATTTGTCTTTATTCTTAATTCTTTTAAATTCTTTATTTTTGTACCTTTTAATGTGTCTGCATGTGGTCTGCCCAGATTTGGGCCAAATTCTTCCAATAAATGAACTTTATAATTTATCTCTTCTTTATCATATTCTGACAAATTTGCGAACCATGTCAGATATTCTTCAGTCGAATATACCACCCACATATTTATAGTATATGCATTACATGACATATTGTCAAGTTTCTATATAATTATTTAAGTGTATGTTTTTTCATACACTTTCCACCTTTTTAAGATTTGTCAATTTTGTCCCATTTCGCATAACGTTCTAGGTATACGACATTTTTGCCAGCCCGAATAAGGGCTTGCATAGCAAGCAGTAACCCTGTAGCCGTCCGAATAGGCAACGGAACGCTAACCGTATGTTAAGTGCTGTGACGAATGTTTTTACAACCCAAATTGACTTCCTCTTTGCCTTCGTTCTGCCGTACTGACTTCATCTCTTGTTATAGGATTGACATATGCAATAATTACAGCATTTCCAATTATTCTATTAAATTGATTGTATATATCATTTAATGCAAATATTACATGCATATTATTTCTGTAATATCTAAAAAATCTAGTCCTTTGAACTGTTGAATTGCCAGAAGGAAATGACTCTTCTATTCTATCATCAAAAATACCATAAATTTCTACTAACCTTTCCATTAATGCAAGCGCAGAGTTAATATTCATCTCTTCATACACAACTGTTGCAGCATAAAATCTGTTATTGAAAAAACTAAAACGCCTATTTGTAATTCCAGAACCAACATTTGTTTGCTCAAATTCTCTAACACCTATTGATCCTAATTCAGAAGTTATTTCTCTAGCAGTTGGATATGTTCTTTGAAAAACTTCTATTGTTGCTCCCCAATCCAATTGATCATATCCTATTCTTGGACCTTGTTGAGCAAATAAATAACCAATAGAAACAATCAAAATCAGAATAAATAAAGTATGTTTTTTCATTTTTGCCTCCAAATAAATTATAATCCAAATGTTTTTCTTTTGTCAACCATTTCTTATATAATTTACATAATATTCATTCGGCATTGCACTTAACGTTCAAAATCGACGACATTCCAGCCCACCTTATAAAACAAACCACAGGTTTGCGGGGGCTGGTTATGTGGGTGAAGTCGAACCTTCTGTTTGCGGCGTGGGAGAGAGCCCGTAGGGCGACCGACCTAGCCCACTGAACACCTCCAACCCTTTCGGGTTGAAGACTAAATAGGTAACGTCGCGTTAACCGTTTGTAAACGAAATATGACTTGCTTTTGTGGAGTCCACATTAAACTAATATCTTGGTAACTATGTTATTTATTATATATCATCTCCCTGCAGCATAATCATTAGCACGACGAACATCTTCAGAATCAAAGAAACCATTTTCTTCATGACCATGTTCTCTGTAGCTTTGTATTCTTTCATTCATGCAGTTATCACACCATAATCGCCATGTGCGTATTACATTACCTGCAATATAACCATAAATATATCCTTCACCGTAACTAATTCCAATTGAACAGGAATCACATACTCTGTTATTTTGTTGTTGTGCATTAAGTGTAGGCCACCATTGCCTGGCTAGATATCTAAAATAAACTAATAAATTATCTGCAGATTGGTGCCTGGGTATATTAGAAACAGGTCTTACTTTGTTAAACATATAAACATCAAAATTTGAAGTTATTGGGTTTCCAGAATCCGGACCAATTATAGTAAATTCAGGCATTATAAACCTAATAATTTCTATTCGTGGAATTAATTGCATATTATCTGCTCTTACAAGCGTAGTAGGATCGTAAACCTGGGTTACATCAATGTTTAAACGCTCAGCTTCACTCATTATTTCTCGACCAATTTGCATATAATCATTAATTCTGTAGATTATGGCAGCCGGCCTCTGGTATAGAAAAGCATTAACAAAATCCCTTTCAGAAGTTACTATCTGGTAGTTAATACCATCAAAATTAATAGTTCTATCACTTTGAGTAAAAGCAAAACTAGAAGTAATACAAATTAGTATCATTGTAAGACGTATAATTTTTTTCATTTTGATTCCTCTTTTTTACCATTAAGGTATAGACTTGATATAATTTCCGCTTGCAGCATCCCACAATACAACACTGTACATTGTTGTTTGAGCGATCATTCTTCCGTCAGGACTATACTTTATACACAAAATCCTTTCTGTAGCCCCGGGAATTCTTCTTATTTCTCTGCTTGTTACAGCATCACATATTCTTATAGCACCATCTCCATATCCGCCATATGCAAAGGTTCTTCCATCAGGACTATAAGCTACAGAATTTACAGCAGACTCTACTCCAAAAAAAGAATTTAATTCCATTCCATTTGATGTATTCCATAATTTTACAAAAGTGTCTCTTGAACCTGAAACAAGTGTTGTTCCATCCGGACTGATCGCAATTGAATTTACAGATTCCGTATGACCAATGATTGTCCTTATTTCCTGACCGTTCTGCACACTCCACTGCTTAATAGCACCATTCGATAAACCAGCGTAAAATGATCTTCCATCAGGGCTAAACACAATAGTGTTTGCAGATCCGCCATCAATGTTAATTGTGAGAATTTCTTGACCTCTTTCTACATCCCATAATTTTACCATATTATCCATTCCTCCGGAAACAAGTGTTCTCCCGTCAGGACTGAACGCAACAGATCTTACACTGCCTTCATGGCCTTCTAAATATCTTAATAAATTTCCACTTGATGTTTCAAACAGCATTACTGTTGTGTTTGCAGAGCCAACAGCGATTAATATTCCATCATGTCTATATGCCAGACAATTTTCATAAGTATCTCGATATTGTCCATAAAAGTATCTGTCCAATTCACCATCCACTGTATTAAACTGCATCATGTATGTAAACAACCCTTCATCAGTTTGCTCAGCACCTACAAAAACAACTCTCCTTCCATCAGGGCTAAATGCGACATCCATAATACCCATTGTAAATATACCCTGACAAAACGCCAAAAATACTATTACTAAAAATAATATTTTTTTCATTATAAACTCCTTAATTAATCTATTTTTCTTTGCTATTATAACTTTAAATAATATTTTTAACTATCACATATTCGTTACTTATACACATCCTGCCTATGTTCAATATCAATAATAAAAACCAAATTCTCGTGTTCATCAATATTTTAAAACAATTTGTAATCTCCCAGTCTAAACCAGTAAACATCATTTCTTTACCCCCATCTCTCGCCGCATCTTCTCCCTTGCTTCTAATGCAATTTTCTCATAACGCACATACTCCCTATGGTTATCCAGGTGGACTGCTATGACATAGCCCTTCCTGTTTAAAGCATTAAGGGCTACACGTATGGCTGGAAGCAGCATACCATGGGCTCTTTTACTTAATTTCTTATTCACTTTTACTGCCGTTTGCTCCTTATAGAAAAAAGTATAGCCCCATTCATCAGCAGGGTTATCTGAGGCATCTATTGTAAATTCTTCCGTTGTTTCTATGGCATTTTCTGTAATTTCCTGGAAATTACCGGCTAAGCTACCCATATCCCTGGCATAATTTGAAAATTCTCTTTGGTTCATTTTTTTAATATTTTCATATACTTCTTTTACTGGCTTATTTTTCAGCGCCCTCTCCAAATAGGGAAGCTTTGTTGGGCTGTCCTTACTGGTAAAGCCTATTTCTTCAAGTTTTTCACGGTATTTTAGATAAACTTCTCCAATCTGCAACCATTTATAAATACTGCTTCGATCTTTTTGGGTTTCTTCTACAAGGTGTTGGACATAGGCACTCATGTGTTTGTACCCTAACTCTTTATAGAGCTTCCCTGTCTTAATTTTTAACAATCCAAGGCCTATGTAGAGTATGGAGTATTCAATATTTTTGACGATTGATAAAATGCCCTGGTGGATATCGTCCGGTTCTTCCAAGTCAAGAAATTCCCTGTAAAGAGTTTGTAGTTGTGTGTTCATTTTTCAAGGATATCACATATTCAGATTTTAGTCTACACGTTTAGACTAAATTGAAGCAATAGAATATCTGATAAAACAAATGACAGCTAAACTCACCGGTGAAAGTGAAAAATGTTGTTGTGTATCTCTTGATTTATTTTAACCGCCCCAAACGGGGCGGCTGGTATCTACGGCGTGTTGTATATGATAATGGCATCGCATCCGTCTCTCCAATTATACCACGCCTTATCCGCGCTTTCTTTATCGGCGTGCCCTAAAACGGTTATTGTTTGCGATGCTGTCCATCCATAGAAAGCCTCGATGCCGATTGTCTTTACGCTTGCGGGGATTTCTATGGCGGTTATGCCTGAATTGTAGAATGCCTGGGCGGCGATAGCTTCAAGCTGGCTGGCTGCCGCGAAAATTACTGTAAGGCTCGCGCAATCATGGAACGCCCAGCTGCCGATTGTCTTTACGCTTGCGGGGATTTCTATATTTTTTATTGCGGTACTACCAAACGCCTGGAATCCGATAGTTTCTAGCTTGCTGCCCTCCGCAAAGGTTACGGTTGCGAGGTTACTGCAAGACATGAACGCTCCGTCGCCGATTGTCTTTACGCTTGCGGGGATTGTTATATTCTTTAATGCGGTACTTGAAGAAAACGCTTCGTCTCCGATAGATTCTAGCTGGCTGTTCTCCGCAAATGTTACGGTTGCGAGGTTGCTGCAAAGCGAGAACGCTAGGTTGCGGATTTCCTTTACGCTTGCGGGGATTGTTACGCTTGTTATGCCGCTTTGATACATAAACGCGCTATATGCGATTTCGGTTACGGGCAGGTACGGCGAGTCTTCGTCCGCGCGGTGAAACGCGGGTATGGCTACCGCGCCGCTCATAATCGTACCGCTTTCCACTCCGTATTCGGTATTGCTGTTAATGAGCGTGTATGCCAATCCTGCTGTGCCGGTGGCGTGTAAAACGCGCGTTTCTGTGTGGCTGTTGTCGCGCTGGCAAATTCTTGTTTGTGCGCCGTCTTCTGTCTCGGTAGCGTCTGTTACTGTCCACTCGCTCCAGTCGTGGCCGTTTGCACAGGGGCCAGGGGTTATTGGGTCTTTGCAGGCGGCAAATACAAGGACTATAACGAGAAGAAGGCTATAGATGCTTAAAGTGAACGGTTTTTTTATCGGTTTCATTTTTTTCTCCTATTATTAAATACAGGTGTTATTATAGCTTGTTTTTTTGGAGAATGGGAATAGTTTGATTGATGGTTTACCGAGGAATTAACAAGCTAGTCCCTTTTCTGTTATACTCAACCAGTTTAACACAGGAGACAAATATGAACCAATACCGGACACATACATGCGGAGAGCTGCGGGAAGAGCATGTGGGGAAAACCGTCCGGCTCTCAGGCTGGGTGGATACAATCCGCGACCACGGGGGCGTTTCGTTCCTCGACCTGAGGGATCAGTTCGGCATCACGCAGATTGTCCTGCATGAAGATTACAGGGCAGGCAAAGAAACCGTTATAACGATTTCCGGCGAAATAAAAAAGCGGGATGCAGAAACCGTTAATCCCAGGATAGAAACAGGAACTGTGGAAGTCCATGCCTCCGAGATTATCATTCAGAGCAGAGCTGTCCGCAGTCTGCCTTTTGAAGTTAGCGAATCAAAAAATACACGCGAAGAAGTACGTGCCAGGCACCGCTTCCTTGATCTACGAAACCCCGAGGTCATGAAGAACATCCTGCTCCGTGCAAAAATCATCAGCCATATACGCAGAAAGATGGAAGAGCTGGGCTTCACGGAGTTTCAGACACCTATTCTGACATCATCTTCCCCCGAGGGCGCACGGGACTATCTTGTCCCCAGCCGCAAGCATCCGGGGAAATTTTACGCTCTGCCCCAGGCCCCGCAGATTTTCAAACAGCTCCTCATGGTTTCGGGCTTCGACCGCTACTTCCAGATAGCCCCCTGTTTCCGTGACGAAGATGCCCGTGCCGACCGCTCCCCCGGCGAGTTCTATCAGCTCGATTTCGAAATGGCTTTCGCAGGACAAGAGGATGTCTTCGCGGCCGCCGAGGCGGTGTTATACGATACTTTCAAGAACTTCACAGACAAGCATGTAAGCCCTGCACCCTTCCGCCGCTTAACTTTCAGCGAGTCGATGCTGAAATACGGAACCGACAAACCCGATCTCCGCAATCCTCTTATCATCGAAGATCTGACAGAGTTTTTTAAGGATGTTGAATTTCAACCTTTCAGGAACATTCCCGTCAGGGGAATCGTCGCACCAGGAGCCGCCCTGCAATCGAAGTCCTTCTTTGAAAGAATGCTGGCCTACGCAACAGAAATCGGCATGAGAGGCTTGGGTTATATTTCCGTTCAGGACGGCGATTCCCTCAAGGGCCCCATTGTCAAGTTCCTTTCCGAAGAAAAGCAGGCTGCACTAAAAAAAGACCTTTCCCTAAAAGAAAACGACACCCTGTTCTTCATCGCCGACACACCAAAGCTCGTAGACAGTCTGGCCGGACAGATCCGCTCGGCTCTGGGTAAGCAGTTAGACCTAATAGACAAGAACCGCTATGAGTTCTGCTTCATCGTAGACTTCCCCATGTACGGCAAAAACGAAGAAACCGGCATGATAGAATTCACCCACAACCCCTTCTCCATGCCCCAGGGCGGTCTTGAAGCATTGGAAACAAAAGACCCGCTGGACATCCTCGCCTGGCAGTACGACATCGTGTGCAACGGCTGTGAGCTATCCTCCGGCGCAGTCAGGAATCATCTCCCCGAAGTGATGGTAAAAGCCTTTGAAATTGCCGGCTACACAAGAGAAGACATTGAGAAGCGGTTTTCCTCCCTATACAACGCCTTCCACTACGGCGCACCCCCCCACGCAGGCATGGCCCCCGGCATAGACCGCATCGTGATGCTCCTCGCAGAAGAAGAAAACATCCGTGAAATAATCGCCTTCCCCATGAACAACAACGCCCAGGATCTCCTCATGCAGGCTCCCAGCGACGTTACCGAACAACAACTCCGCGAAGTGCACATACGCCTAAGAAATAACAAATAAAACAAGGACCTCGCAAACTCAGCGTCCTCCGCGCCCCTCCGCGTCCTCTACCTTCGGTTCTGTAGGCGATCAAAAACCCGCAGACTCCTTCCGGAACCTGCGGGCTGTTTATCTTTTACTTGCCTGTTCGTTGTTTATAGTTCTGGCAGCACAAGCCGGAAGCCGTAGGCTTTTTCCCGTGTGAACGGGGTGATGTACCACCGGTGTATTGTACTGTGGTGGTAAGTTCCGGGATTATCAAACGCCCCGCCGCGAACTATACGCCGCTGACCGGGGTGTGAGGGGTTATTGCCGGGAGTTGCCGGGCCCGTTGGGTCAACCTTTGCCCCGGTGGTATACCAGTCCGCCCAGTCCCATACCCAGTCCCAAACATTACCGCTCATGTCATAGAGAAAAAGGCTGTTCGGAGTCTTAAGCCCTACTTCCCTGGTTCGGCTGTTGGTATTGCCGGAATGCCAGGCTACATTGCTGACAGTGTCACTTCCGGGATAGGTGAAGGCATCCTGATTGGGCCCTCCCTTGGCTGCATATTCCCACTGCGCCTCAGTAGGCAGCCGGTACCCGTTGGAAGCGGGGTTAATCGTAGCATTATTCCAGTTTATGTCGTTGCTTGTAGGCGCAGTCGCCGTTAGCCAGTTGGTCACTCCTGTTACAACATAAGCGGGGGTACGCTCATCCCTTATACTCAAGCGGTTTGCGAACAAGATTGCATCATACCAGCTCACACTCTCCACAGGGCGCCTTCCCTGCACATCACCTGACACAGCCTGTCTGCCGTCACCTCCATGAAAGTAACTGGGGTTGGTGCCCATTACCGCCTGGTACTGATCCTGCGTAACCTGCGTGTTCATCATCCAGAAACCTTTTGTAAGCTTTACATTGTGATAATTAGTCTGATGGAAAGTGAGTACGGCGCCGCTTACGGTACCAAGGTTATAACCCATAACAAAATCGCCGGCAGGTATCCATACAAATTCCATACCGTCTTCATTCGTAAATACGTCCGTTTCTTCCCACTGGGCATGCAGGGTAGTACTGGCGTTAACCGTGTAAGAGGCACCAGCGTTAAAATTGGTTCCATTCCCGTTGGCTAGTGTATTCCAACCTTTAAAGATGTGACCCATTTTGGCAAGAGTTCCATGCTCCGGAAGCGTAATGCTGCCGCCCGGAGCTGCCGGCATTGCAGCAGGTGCGTCCCCGCTGGTGTTGCCATTACCGTTAAATGATACAAGATGGTTTGCATCGGGAGCCCACACTGCTGTCAGTGTGATAGATGCGTTATTGTTGGCTATGGTAGTTGATAAATCCAAAACTGCTATGTTCGCACCGGCACTATAAGTACCTGGTATATGTCCGTTCCCTGACACTGACCAGCCGACAAAGTTATAACCACCGCGGGTGTAGGTATTAGCAGGCATGGTTACATTGGATCCAAAAGCTGCAGACACAGGGGCTGTCGGAGGAGAGCCGGTGGCGCCACTGCCGCCGCTGGCATAGTTTATGGTCAAGGTGTTCGCCGTCCAGTGTGCGTATAAAGTAATATCACCTTTAACCACATAAGAGGAAGGAGCAGCGTAATTAGTACCAGTACCGTCGGATTCTGTATTCCAGCCGCCGACAACATGACCGGTCCGGGTAAGACCGCTCTGACCTGGAAGCGTTACGCTGGTGTCCGGACTTGCAAATATGTCACCGGACACTTCCCCGCCTGTATTACCATTGCCATCGAATGATATCCTGTGAAGAGCCCCCGGCAGCACCAGACGGAAACCAGCGCCGCCGCCCATTGGCCGGCCTGTACCGCGATGTATAACACGATGCTGCAAATAGGTGGGATAATCGCGATAATTCCCGCCGCGAACCACACGGCTTGTTAAGGGCCCGGTGGGTCCTGTGGGATCAGTTATAGACGGTGTTTGAGTGTTCCAGGTACCTTCCTGATACCAGTCCCAAACCCACTCATTCACGTTTCCGCTCATGTCATACAATCCAAGAGCGTTGGGCATCAAAAGACCAACTTCCCTCGATCTGACCCCATAACCGTTGTTGGCAGCATTGGATGGAGTACTGTTAAAGCCGGTCCATGCTACATCTCTCCAGTTATTACTACCGGCAAATGTGAAGCCCATACCGGGTTCATCATGATAGATTCCACCCTTGGCTGCATACTCCCACTGCGCTTCGGTCGGCAGGCGGTAACCCGCGTTGGAGCCGTTAGAAACGCTTCTTATCCTTATGGTATTCCATAAACCCAAACGGGTATCATCGGTAGGACCATGCTCAAGAGCGGCGACTACCCAATTTGGATAGGTTGAGGTACCTATGTTTATCTCGTAAGCAGGTTCACGGTTCTGTATACTACTCAGCATGTTTGCATACACAACTGCTTCATAGTACCCAATATCCTGCACAGGCCGTCTGCCCTGCAGTTCAAACCTGCCTAGTTGATCATTATACCCAGGAGTCGCTGTATTCACATACCAGTTGTTGCTGGTTGGACGATTTACACGCATCACAGCATACCACATGTCATTTGTAACAAGCGTATTCATGATACTGAAACTGCTCAGTGGCACAGGACGCGGCCCTCCAGCATCTGTATTGCCGCTGCCCGCAGTACCGAGTTCCTTACCCATCAGGAAAGTGCCGCCTTGTACAGGAATCATAATGAAATCGATAAAACATCCGCAGTTTGAATCTTCGTCACAGTTACAGTTGTCACCGCAGGAACAGCCTGGAAGATTGGGATCAGGTCCAGGTCCTCCAGGTCCGCAGCCGCAGGACCCGCCGCCGGAAATACAGTCACAGCCGCCTGCGGGGCAGGTACAACCAGGGATCCCGCAGTCGTGTGAATCTAAATGTTCCGGGTTTATTACTATCTCTACCACCCTGTCCTTAATATATGCCAGTACATTAAAGATAGATTCACTCTCGGTTGATCTCATTAAAACCGTGATAACATAATTTCCGTGGGCATCTATCGGGAAAGCGGGAGTCCCAACCACATCCACAAAGCCGGTCTGGCTATACTGAATCGGTACAGGCGGCGAGAAGGGATTGTTTGAACTTGCCCCGCTGTCAAGAATCATGGGATACCTGTTCGACTCGAGAAGGTTCTGTATTGATACAGAAGTAACCATGGAATAGGTGTTATTGGTTATCTTAAGCAGTCCCCTGCCGTATCCGGAATCAGGCGGAAGAATATCTTCCTCATGGACATCGTTCGGGAAAGGAGGCCACTGCCAGCTTATGCTGTAACCGCCGCGGTTGTTCCTGTAGAAGTACATCACATGGTTGATTGCCCAGGGATCATTTGACGGCACTATATGGGCGTTTCTGGGGGTTATCGTTACCGAGCTGTTGGTTGCATGATTAAAATATGTTACAGAAACAGCCCAGTCTCCCTGACCCAGACCAATAGAACGGCTGTTGTTTGTAGAAACCCCATTCATCGTGTAGGATCTTGTTCCCTGAGTAAATGTTACGCTTTCTATGTTCTGACTGATTGTCTGATTCACCATTATGAAGGTACCGATCTTGTCCCTGTTGTGAGGCGGGATAACAGCAGGCATTGAGCCTTCACCTTCATTGGGGTCTGTCATTACGGGATTGCCTATATCTCCGTGGTCGGGATCAGCACGCAAGAACCCGTTCCTGTCCGCTATTACGAACTGTCCGGCTTTGTTTTTGAATATAAATAACTCAAGTACATCCCTTTCAAAGGGCAGGTTGAACCTGTAAGACACATTGTTCCCGGCTATCACCACATTCAACTGATAATCAAGTCCAGGCGGCAGATACTGCGCTCTTGTCTGAAGCCTTAAGGGTGCATTATTTATTGTTACCGGCCCGTCTAGCCTGTCCGCATGGGAAATTGTCGTAGATGTAACATCTGTGGTCTTTGACAGGTTTGTAAGCATTAACACGGCAGAGTTCAAACTGGGATGTACTTCTATGGGCTGTGCAGGAGGCAGAAGATCTGCCGCATCTATAGCAGGCCATTTGTTGCTTATCGCATAAGTGCCATCAGTTTTCTTGTAGAAGTTAAGATAGTTTTCTTCCACAGCCTGGGGATCATTGGAATGGAACACAAACATTAACATGGAGTAGTCCACGTCATTGGCTGTTAAAACAGCATCCCAGGCTCCGTGTGTCAGAGCTATGGACTGTCTGCCAGCCGCGGGAACGCTGCCCACATTATAGGTTTCCGTATCTCCGTCTACTATCCCTATGAAAGTAACCCCGGTTATTCCCATATCCGACGTTCTGTTGTTGATTATGAACTGGGACAGATGATTCCTGCCGGCAGGTGGAATTACCGCCGGGCTTGTACCGGCACCTGCATAAGGATCGTCTTCTATTCCACCTCCGCCGGTGCCTCCGAACGGATTATTAACTTCTATGTCTATGTTAATGATTCCACCGGTGCCGCGATAGATGAATATCTCCACCAGTTCCCTCGGGCTGTGCAGCAATACAGGAATCGTAACTTCTGCCAATTCATTGGGAACCTTCACCTCTACCTGATACTCAATAACACTGGGGGATAAATATGTCGCCCTCCTGGTCTTCGCTCCAACTGAAAAATCTTGTACAATGAGATCGGAGCCGCCCCCGGATATTTTCACCGTGGCTGCTAAATCGTCCAGCAAGTTTGTCACAACAAGAACCGCTACATTGTCAAATTCCTTATCAGGCGGGACATAAGTACCAGGATCCGCCGCATGATCGTTCGCATAGGGCGGCCACACAGAAGTGAATCCATACTCTCCATATATGTTCTTGTAGAAATACACAAAGTTATGATTCGCATTTGTATCACCACTTGCGTACACATACTTATTCGTAATCGTAAAGGGATCTGCTCTGTCCTCTATATATGCATCAACACGCCATTCTCTATGGTTGTTAAGCGCTATGCCCCTCTCGCTGTTCCGCCGTACTCCGGAAAAATCCAACTCCGGATCCAGTGAACCTATGGTATATGAATAATTACCACGGGTGAACCTGAGCATTTCTATGTCCATATCCACCGTTCTATTCACAACTATTAAGGGGGATATTACATCTCTGTCTCTTACCAGAATGAAAGGCGGGGATGAGCCGGCACCATCGTTGCCATTGTTAATAATATTGTTCACATCAATGGTATCGCCCTCGTTATAGTTAATTAGAGCGGGCGCTGACCTATCAGGCTGACCGTTATAATAATTTATATGGGTAAGATTTACATTGCCCTCTTCATCACGATAGATGAAGAACTCCCTGGCGTCTCTGGGATTGGGCAGGAGGAACCTTAACGCATTATGCCCAGGAAAAGCCAGGGTTTGTTCAGCACCACCCTCAACAGTGTACTTAATTACAGCATCGTAGGTACTGTCACTGGGGCTGAGGTATGCCGCACTCCTTTCTCCGGGGCCGGGCATACCTGTAATGGTAGAACCAAAGGGCCCGTCAGCGGGCAGGCTGACTCCCGGAACCCATAATGGCTGGGTAATGGTTATCTCGGTTACCTGAACTGTCCTGGATAGGTTAGTTACAATGAAGGCTGCTGCCGTAACATCGGTAAAGTCAAGCTGACCTCTGATATTAAAAGTAAGTTCCGGTATTGTGCTTATCGGATCTAAACAGGTTGATAACGACAACATTAGCACAAGAGAAAAAACGACTAAAACGAGGCGTTGTATCTTTTTCATACAAAGCCCTCCTTGGGGAAAATATTTTTAACTTTTTTCAATGATACTTTTTTAAATACTTTTAGGCGAAATTACCTCATACTAAGTATATTATTACATAAGAAAGTTTGTCAATAAAAAATGTGAAAAATAATAAAAAACCAAACTTTTTGGGGATTGTTGTTGAAAAACTGACTATTTTATCTAAAATCTCCAGTCCTCCACGACCTCTACCTTCGGTTCTGTAGGCACCCCTCCGCGTCCTCCTCGCTCCACTGCGCCCTCAGCGATATAAAAAAACCCGGTATCTGATTCCAGACACCGGGTAAAACTTAACTAACTAAAACTTAAGGTAACTGAACCTGCGCACCTGGATAACTTCGGTTGTTGGTGGTATTTAAGTGCAGTTTATTTGCCGCACCATAACCTGCTCCCCAGAACCGGTTATCTTGTAATATATAGTAGATATGTTCTTTACCACCACCTATCTCCCTGGTGGGGTTACCCCAGCCGTGTGAATTTTTAACAGTCACACTGGCGCCGTAAATTGTCGGGAAAACACTGCCGCCTGTTTGTCCCCACGTAATTATTCTGCCATCTTCACGAAGGGCGATTGTACCAACATAACGGGAGTGTATATCTACGATCTTGCCTGCGCTTGCATTATATACTGTGATAACATTGCCGTTTGTATGACCGCCCGAGCCGCTTGTTGAGGTTACCCCCTGTCCAAGTGATGCACGAAGCCCCCAGCCGATTACAGTGCCGTTTCCAAGCAGTGCCTGTCCCCAGCCATTACCGCCGGCTATGTATGTAATTTGGCTTGCGTATGAACCCAAACTTATTACTTCTGCTGGACTGCGGTGAATCTGTTGAGTTCCGTAGTTTGTTCCCTGGAATCCCAGACCGCTTGCCTCATTGTCACCCCACGCATACACATTACCCTGGTGGGTAACTGCGAAAGCGCCTTCGTAAGCGGCGCCAACAACACGGGCTGTTTGGCCTGACGGTAAGTTAACCTTTACAGGTAAAGGCTGATTCCCGGAACCTCCGGTACCCAACTGTCCATAGAGATTATGTCCCCATGTCCAAACACTGCCGTCTATGCCTCTGGCAATAAAGAAATACTCGCCTGCCGCAACATAGTCCACCGGAACCGGTATGGGTATCTGCTGAGGTCTGTTTACAATACCAGTTCTTCCAACACCTGCCGCACCATAGAGATTCTGTCCCCAACCGTAAAGATTACCAGCGCTATCTCTGGCAACCAGGGTGTATGCACTGCCGGTTACTTGTACGATGTTATTCAAATCGCCAACTATGGCTGGCGTTGCTTTATTGCCTACAACTGTAGTG
>Ga0099364_10008384_pt1 | contig 14557 bp, 9 predicted proteins | sample TergutTh196P3_FD_73070 | JGI IMG/M metagenome (GOLD analysis project Ga0099364, IMG submission 73070) | Microcerotermes parvus P3 segment gut microbial communities from Pointe-Noire, Republic of the Congo - Th196 P3 | ecosystem: Host-associated > Arthropoda: Insects > Digestive system > Gut ... | reverse complement strand
CATCATATATCAATAACTTAAAAAAATAAAAATAAATAATATGAGTAATACAATGATCAACAAATTTCCCTTTATCAATCTCCGTAATCCGGAGTATTTTCAGTATATGGTCAGCGCGCGCGACACACTTGGCAGATACAGCATCGTTCTCGAAGATTTCGGCTGTCTGCACATCGCGCTTTGTGAGGGCGTTAGTGTAGCAGAGATTGCGTTTACTTCCGAGCGAAAAAACGATAAGGTGCGCGAAAAGAACGAGGCGGACCGCCATCGCGATCGGCTGCACAGTAAACTGTTCAATTATCTGAAGTCTATTCTCTACGACGAAAAAGACCCTCGTTTTGACGATGCACAAGCCGTAATGAACGTGGTAAGAGACGCGGGCAACCCAACGCGATTGCCCGAAAATGCGCAAAGTGCAATGATGACAGTGCTGGGCAACAAACTCGAAGCGCTGCGCAGCCGTTTGGAAGCCATAGGAGCGCAAACGATAGTGGACCAGATGATGGAAGCAAACAGGCAGTTTATCATCCTCGAAGCAGAACTGCGCGAAATGCTGGCAGCACAAAAATTGGACGGAACACCCACGTCGATGACGGCGGCACGAAAACAGATCGACCCCGTATATCGCTCCCTGGTGGCTGCCATTAACGGTTATGTGAACGTGCCGTCAAAAAGCGACAAATGCAAAGAATTAGTGGTTGAAATGAACGTATTGGTAGCAAGGTACGAAGCACTGCTGGCAACAAGAAAAAGAGAAAAATAGCATGCGTAGATTCAATGTAACGGGAATTTGTGTTCCCAACATGCACTATATGGTGGACATCAGCCAAAAAATAGAAAAAATCTTTTCTATGGTTGAGTACGGGTATTATTTCACCATCAATCGCGGACGTCAGTATGGAAAGACGACAACGATAGGGCGGTTAAGGAAACGATTGCCTGCGGACTATATTTGTGCAAGCATCAGTTTTCAGTATTCGGATGTTGAGATGTTTGCCGATGCGCGAGGGTTTTGCAAGGGATTGTTAAGTAGGATATATCGGTCTTTGTTATTGGAACATAAAGAAGAAGCAAAACTTTGGCTTGATGAAAATGTAACAGATTTTGAGAAATTAGACCTTTTCATTTCGGAAAGAAGCATGGGCAAAAAGATTGTCTTAATTATTGACGAATCCGACAAAGCCTCTAACAACAATCTTTTTATTGAGTTTCTCGGTACGTTGAGAGAGAAATATTTGAGAAGAAATGCCGGAAAAGATTATACTTTTCATAGCGTAATACTTGCCGGTGTTTACGATATCAGGAACTTGAAACAAAAGATGATATTGCAGGGCAAATATGAGCCCAGTTCGGGCGAAAGCGCTATGAACTCGCCTTGGAATATTGCCGTAGAATTCAAAATAGACATGTCATTTTCAGCGCCCGAAATAGAAACCATGCTCGCAGATTACGAAAACGACCATCATACGGGGATGAATATCAGTGAAATAGCAAAGGAAATTCGTTTCTACACAAGTGGTTATCCCTATTTGGTTTCGAGAATTTGCCAATTGATTGAAAATGATTTAGATAGAAACTGGACTGTTGAAGGCGTTCAGGAAGCAATAAAATTGATGCTTACCGAAGAGAGTACCCTCTTCGATGACCTGATAAAAAAAATAGAAGAAAATCAGGAGTTAAGCGATTTGCTCTTCGATTTGACGGTTGGTAAGATAAAATATCTGTTCAATGCGGACGTCCCTGTGCTCAAGTTTGCACTGATGTTCGGTTTTATAGCACGGGGAACGGATGGCTTGCAAATACACAACAAAATTTTTGAAATTCGTATTACGGACTATTTTATTTCAAAGCAGATGTTGCAATGGAGGAAAAACAAGATTGCCCAAAGTCCAGTCAATGAAATCGTTAAAGACGGATTTTTCGATATGGAACTCTGTTTGAGAAAATTCCAACAGCATTACGCTGAAATATATACAGATAACGACCTTAAATTTCTGGAAAGGGACGGCAAACTCATCTTCCTGACCTATCTGAAACCATCGATAAACGGCTACGGGTTTTATCATTTTGAGTCAGAAACCCGCGAGCAAGGCAAAATGGATCTGGTAATAGATTTTCTCAAACAGCAATTTATTCTTGAGATGAAACTCTGGTATGGCGACAAACATCATCAGGATGCATACGAACAACTTGCAAAATATCTGAAATCAAAAAATATGGACTGCGGGTATCTTCTGACTTTCGATTTTCGCAAAAAGGTAGCCGCCGATTTCGTCGAGCCTAAATGGATAGAAATGGAGGGAAAACGGATTTTTGATGTGGTGGTGAGAGTTGGAAATGGTGAAGATGAATAAGTTCTGAATAATTGAATAATAGACTAATAGAGTTATTAAATAGAGTTATTAGATAGAGTTATTAAATAGATAAACTAAAAAAATGCGTAGATTCAATGTAACGGGAATTTGTGTGCCAAACATGCACTATATGGTAGATATAAGCCAGAAAATAGAACAAATCTTTGAGATGGTTGAGTACGGGTATTACTTCACCATCAATCGCGGTCGTCAGTATGGGAAAACGACGACTATATTGCAGTTAAGAAAACGGCTGCCTGTTGACTATATCTGTGCGAGCATAAGTTTTCAGGGTTCGGATGTTGAAATGTTTGCTGATACAAGAGGATTTTGCCAGGGATTATTAGGATTGATACAGGATGCTTTGTCGCTCAATTACGAAGAAGAAGCCAATCTATGGATTGACGATAGCATTTCAACTTTTCGACAATTAAGCGCTTTTATCACAAAAAGGTGCAGAGGCAAAAAAGTAGTCTTAATCATTGACGAAGCCGACGAAGCCTCGAATAACAGTCTTTTTGTAAAGTTTCTCAAAATGCTGAGAGATAAATACTTAATGCGAAACGCTGGCGACGATTATACTTTTCATAGCGTCATTCTTGCAGGGGTTTATGACATAAGGAACTTGAAACAAAAGATGATTTTGCAAGGCAAATATGAGCCCAGTTCGGGCGAAAGCCTCATGAACTCGCCATGGAATATTGCCGTAAATTTTGATATAGATATGTCATTTTCAGCGCCAGAAATAGAAACCATGCTTGTAGACTACGAAAACGAGCATCATACAGGGATGAATATCAGTGAAATAGCAACTGAAATTCGTTTCTACACAAGCGGTTATCCTTATTTAGTTTCGAGAATTTGCCAATTGATTGAAACTGATTTATCTCGAAACTGGACTGTTGAAGGCGTACAAGAAGCGATAAAAGTGATTTTGAACGAAAACAGCACCTTGTTTGACGACCTGATAAAAAAATTAGAAGAAAATCAGGCTTTAAGCAATTTGCTGTTCGATTTGACGGTTGGTAGAATAAAATACGAGTACAATGCAGATGACCCTGTTATGAAATTTGGGCTTATGTTCGGATTTTTGGCAAAAGAAGCAAAAATACCAAATGGGCTGCAAATTCATAACAAAATTTTTGAAATTCGTATTACCAACTATTTTGTTGCAAAAACAAAGAGAGAATGGAGAGAAAACAATATCGTTCAAACGACGTTTAACGAAATTGTCAAAGACAACATTTTCGACATGGAACTTTGCCTGAAAAAATTCAAACAGCATTACGCTGAAATTTATACCGAAAAAAACCTGAAATTTTTAGAAAGAAACGGCAAACTCATCTTTCTAACCTACTTAAAACCATTGATAAACGGCTACGGCTTTTATCATTTTGAATCAGAGACCCGCGACCATGGAAAAATGGACCTGGTAGTAGACTTTTTGAAGCAGCAATTCATCCTTGAAATGAAACTCTGGTATGGCAGTAGCCGACACGAGGAAGCATACGAACAACTTGCCAAATATCTGAAATCAAAAAATATGGACTGCGGGTATCTTCTGACTTTCGATTTTCGAAAAAAGGCAGTTGCCGATTTCATCGAGCCAAAATGGATAGATTGTGAGGGAAAACGTATTTTTGATGTGGTGGTAAGAGTTGGAAATGGTGAAGATGAATAAGTTCTGAATAATTGTATAATAGACTAATAGGGTTATTAAATAGGGTTATTAAATAGAGTTATTAAAGTTATGGTATTTCATTATTTCAAATTTGCTTTCCGTAATATTCGGAAATACAAAACGCAATCGTTAGTCGGTATTTTCGGTCTGGCGCTTGCTTTCACTATCTTCGTATTTGGTAGTTATTGGCTAAAATACGAAAACAGTTATGATATGTTTTATCCCGATGCTGAACGTATTCGGCTGATGATTTCGCACGACAAAATAGGTCAGGAATGGGCGACTGATGTTGTAATGCCGCTACCGATGGCTGACGAATTGTTAGCAAGTTTTCCGGAAATAGAAACGGCAGCACGTTGTATCACTTTTTTTGGGAACGATATTTACAAATTGGGTGAAAATTATTTGTCAGTAGAACCATATTACGTTGACACAGAATACATCAACATGCTTACGTTCAATTACGTGGAAGGTAACAAAAAGGACGTTTTAGAAAAATGGAACACTGCCAACTCCGATAATCAGAACATTATCCTTACCGAGAGCATAGCACGTATATTTTTCGGAAATGAGCCTGCGGTGGGTAAAAATTTATATGGCATTAACACTGGAACACAAAATACTGTACTGGCTGTTATTAGCGATGTTCCACAAAATTCCAATTTTCAGTACAATGTTTTAACTCCTATTCCTTTCGATATGATCAGTTGGAAGGATAATTGGGATTTCTTTGCCGTTATTACCTACATTAAGTTGAAACCGCATATAAACGAACAGGCTCTGTCAGCAAAACTAAAATACCACATGATTGATAGAGGTTGGCGCGAACACACGCAGTTGGACTTGGCGCCACTCAACGAAATTCACAAACGTTTCAACGAGGATTATCAGAATGTGAAATTTAAGACTTATCCTCTGCGGTTTGGATATATTATCATTTTTGCCGTTGCCGGATTGCTCATCTTACTATGCGCCTACATCAATTTTATGACGCTCGCATTTAGTCGATTCATGGAAAAACACAAAGAACTTGTTGTTCGCAGGGTATTTGGCGCCCGACACGTACATCTTAACTGTCAATTACTTACTTCGCTCGGTATTGAAGCTCTGTTTGCAATGTTAATTTCAGTCTTACTTGTTTGGGCACTGATGCCATTGTTTAGTTCTTTCGTTTTTCTTAATTTTCGTTTTGGTGAAGTTGCAGGATGGCTACTCGTATGCATTGTTGTGGGATTACTGTTCACCCTATTGACGGGCTTACTTCCGGGACACTATATCAATGCTTTGCGTGTTCGGATGCGCGGGCGAAATACACTATGGCGCAAAATCATGATAACGGTGCAGCTGTTTATCGGAGTACTGTTCATCTTCTGCGTTATGGCAGTAAGTCGTCAGTTTTCGTTCATGCAACATTTCGATATCGGTTTTGATCGCAGTAACATTGTTGAAATAACGAAACCGGAAGGAGTTGACTGGACACTTTTCAAAACGGAACTTGAAGCAAATCCCAATATTTTAGAAACGTCTATCGTTCACTATCCTTTTTTTGGCGAGATGGGCACGAATTTAAAATGGGAAGGGCAAGCGCCGAATGACAGTATGCTCAATTTTCAAACCAATAATGTAGATGTAAATTTTATTGATTTTTTTGGTATCAAATTAAAAGCCGGCGATTTTTTCGATACAGCGAACCCCGACCCAACAAAGATAGTCATCAATCAAACGGCAGCAAATGTTTTGGGTTTTGCCGAACCAGTCGGACAGTTTGTTGAGATACAATGGGGTGGAGGCAGTGTGCAAATCATTGGGGTTGTCAATGATTTTCATATTTCGCCGCTAAGAAAACAGGTGGAGCCTATGATACTGCGTTATGCGAGAAGTTTTCGCGGGAAAACCTACATTAAAGTTCATCCCGACGGTATTCATTCTGCATTGGAATATATCCGAAGTACATACGAAAAACATGCTTCCTCGAACGAACTGTTTAGTTTTCAGTTCTTGGACGATGAATATGCGCGTTTCAACAGTTCGGAGCAGGCAATGCGTTCGATTTTCAGCGTCATGGCTATTTTGTGCCTGCTAATTTCAATTTTTGGCATTTACTCAATGGTAACCCTGTCAATACAGCATCGCCGTAGGGAAATAGCCATCCGGAAAGTGTACGGCGCCGAGGTGAGTGATATTGTCATAATGTTTTTTCGCGAATATCTGATGTTGGCATTGATTGCTAATGTTGCAGCGCTACCTGTAGCGTACCTGCTTATGAATCGCTGGTTGCAAGATTATGCCTACCGAGTGAGCATAACATGGTGGATGTTTGCGGCTGTGTTAGCGCTTATTTTCGTCGTTGTGCTGACAACCTTATCATTGCAAGTCCTAAAAGCAGCTAATAAAAATCCTGCTTATATTGAGTAAGTAATGAAAATCATAAATCATTCTCAATGTGCTATTAAGGGACTTGAATGATTTATTTTTATTTTTACAAAATAATGTTTAGTTTTGCAAAAAATAAATTTTTGAAATATGAGTGTAAAACGTTTTTTCAATACCACCGGACCATGTAATCCTGACAGGCATTATATGCTTTCCCCTCATGAACGTCTTGTCAGCGCGCAATTAGACCGCTACATACGCGATGAACTTTATTGGGTGCTTCATGCACCGCGTCAAGTGGGTAAGACAACCTTTCTGCAATCTTGGGTGCTTGAAATAAATGCCGGCGGCGAGGCAGTGGCTTGTTATGTAAGCGTGGAGCGTTGTCAGGGAATTGGCGACGCCGACAGAGCAATGCCAAGCCTTTATGGGGCAATCCAAAAATACGCAAAAGATTTCGGACTGCCTGTTCCCGAAATAAGTACAGAAGTTTCCCTTGATATTTTAGACAAAGTTCTGGCTCGATGGGCAGAACTTGTCGCTCCAAAACCGCTAATTGTGTTATTTGACGAAGTTGACGTATTAGAAGGCGAAACGATGATTAGTTTTTTGCGACAGTTGCGCGGCGGGTTTGCTACGCGCGGCATAGGTAAATTCCCCGTTTCCATCGCTTTAGTGGGAATGCGCGACCTGAAGGACTATATCACCGCTTCCAAAGACGGCAGAGAACCAAATCCGGGCTCGCCGTTCAATATCAAAGAAGATTCTGCTACTTTGACAAATTTTAGCAAAAATGATGTGGCAAAACTTTTTGCACTACGAACCGAAGAAATAGGGCAACAAATAACGCAGGAAGCATTGGATTTTGTTTTTGAACAAACGCAAGGGCAACCGTGGATAGTCAATTCGCTGTTCAAACGGGCAACCCTGCAAATATTAGGCGAGGACAACATCGAAACGGTAACGCTTGAGCATATAGAAATAGCGCGCGAAAAAATGCTCACTGCCCGCGAAACGCATTTGGACGCATTAGCCGAAAGGCTGAAAGAACCACGCACACGACGGGTTGTTCAAACAATAATGATAGGAGAAACAGACGGAACGATTAACAGGGTAGACCCCGACGTCATTCTGGCAACCGATTTAGGACTTATAAAATGGGACCTTGATAAAGGATTTACTATCGCAAATCCTATATATGAAGAGATACTTACGCAGGTACTAAATATCGGTTTTCATGACAATATGCCCTCGCCCTCAACCTGGCGCTGGCAAACTAACGACGGTCGTTTAGACATGAACTTGCTACTGCGCGAATTTCAAGACTTCTGGCGCAACAACTCAAATATTTGGCAACGCTGGACTGCATATACCCACGCTTTTCCCCATCTGTTGCTAATGGCTTTTCTGCAAAGGATAACCAATGCCAAAGGGCGCGTCAAGCGCGAATATGCCGCCGGAAGCGGACGAATGGACTTAGCAGTAGAATACATGGGCGAATGGAACATCATAGAAATAAAACTGTTGCGTAGCGGACAAACTTTCGACTGGGTAAAAGCGCAGGGATTAAAACAAGTGACGCGCTACAGCGAAACATTTGTGCCGCCGGTTGGCTTGCACAGAAACATCGCCGGAGTGTATCTGATTATTTTCGACCGCCGCTCGAATAAACAGAAGGCGCCGTGGGACGAAAGAATAAAGTGGGAAAAAGAAGGAGATGTGACGGTTTTGGGGTGTTGAAAAAAAATGCAAACGTTTGTATTTTGAAAAATAACTTAAAAATATATAAATATCAAATAAAATTTTAATAAAATAACATGAAAAAGTTTCAAATACTATTGATTATCGCGGGTTTATTTGCCTGCTGTCAAACGAAAGACGACAAATATGTCGAGTTGCAAAATCCCATTCTTCCCGGATATTTTGCCGACCCTTCCATTGTTGAGCATGAAGGGACGTTTTACATGTATGCTACGGTAGACCCGTGGGGCGCCGAGTATTTGAGTTGTTGGTCGTCCGACGATTTCCAAAATTGGACGTTCCATAAACTCGACTGGCCCACAAAAGAAGCCTGCACCTCGCCTTTGTCGGGCAGTTCTATGGTTTGGGCGCCTGCCGTTATAAAGAAAGATGACGCATTCTACATGTATGTTTCGGTTGGTTCCGAAATATGGGCTGGGAAGGCTTATCATCCGCTTGGTCCATGGCATAATATGCTGGACGACAAACCGATGATACCCTTCGACACAACGCGCTTCTATCACGTAATAGACGCCGATGCGTTTGTTGACGACGACGGCAGAATCTATCTCTACTGGGGGTCGGGCTGGAATTGGATAAACGGACGCTGTTTTGCCGCCGAACTCAACGAAGATATGAAATCGTTCAAAACCGAACCGATTGATATTACCCCGACACATTTTTTTGAAGCCGCACACATGATAAAACACAACGGAAAGTATTATCTGACATATTCGGAAGGAAAAACCATCGACGAAACATACGAAGTGCGCTATGCAGTGAGCGATAATCCTTTGGGTCCCTTTACCGAAGGCGAAAACAGTCCGATTTTAACGAAGAACGAAAGTTTGGAAGTCTACGGACCCGGTCATCACACGTTTTTTGCGTTCGAAGGCAAAAATTATATTCTGTATCATCGCCACCGGTTGCCGTTCGTAACCGGAACCGCTTTTAGACAAACGTGTATTAACGAGTTCTTTTTCGATGATGAAAAATCGCAGATAAAGACCATTATACCCGTTCATACTCAAAAGTTTCCCAATCTGGTAAAAAATCAAAGAAAATATATAAAACCTCAATCGATTGCGGCAAGTTCGGAACTTAATGCTCACAAACTTGCCGGCACTGCAATAGACAACAATTTCGGGACACGCTGGGAACCGGCGCCTGATGATGTAACGCCTTTTTTAACGGCTGCGTTTAAAAACATTGTCTTTATCAACACAATGGAAATACGTTTTGAGTACCCCGAGAAAAATTACTATGTAAAAATAGAAGCATCGCTTACAGGCAATGATTGGGAAATGGTTGCAGATTACGCTACAGATGGCATTTCAGGCTCGCCTGTTTTAGTTCCTGTAAATAAGGAAATTAAATATATCAGGAGTGTTTTTTATATTAAAGATGCGGATGTAAAACCGTCTGTGTGGGATTTGTTTTTTTATTAATATAAATTTTAAATTAATATAACATGAAAATTAAATTCAAATTAACCAGATTTTCTATTTTTTCGATTATTCGGGCAACATTCATAACGCTTGCCCTTTATTGTCCGACGCTACTTTTTGCACAGCCGCAAAAGCAGGTTTCTTTTTTTCATTTGAGCGATGTTGAATTGCTTGACAGTCCGTTTAAAACGGCTCAAGACAACAATATACGGTATCTTTTAACGATGGACGCCGACAGATTATTGTCGCCTTTTTTGCGCGAAGCCGGATTGCCTGCAAAAGCCGAAAGTTATACCAATTGGGAAAATACCGGCTTGGACGGACACATTGGAGGACATTATCTGTCGGCGTTGTCATTGATGGCAGCGTCTACGGGTAATTCAGAAATTATTGCCCGTCTGAATTATATGATTGACGAGTTAAAACGTTGTCAGGACGCTCACGGCAACGGATATATCGGGGGCGTTCCGGGCGGGAAGGCTGTTTGGGACGAAATAGCGGCAGGCAATATCCGCGCCGGAAGGTTTGACCTGAACGGAAAATGGGTACCCTTGTACAATATTCACAAAACATACGCCGGATTGCGCGATGCGTGGCTATACACGCAAAACGAAAAAGCAAAAGAAATGCTTATTAAGATGACAGACTGGGCTATCGGGCTTGTGGCGCAACTTTCGGACGAACAAATACATAGGCTTCTATATAGCGAACATGGCGGATTGAACGAAACCTTTGCAGATGTGTATGCTATAACAGGCGACGAAAAATATTTGCGTCTGGCGCGCCAATTCAGCGATATGTCTGTTCTAAACCCGTTGTTGCAAAAAGAAGACCGCTTGACAGGAATGCACGCAAACACGCAGATACCAAAGGCAATAGGCTACAAACGCATCGCCGGCTTGGACGGAAACGATGACTGGGCGAAAGCAGCGGAGTTCTTTTGGAACACTATTGTTGAAAACCGCTCGATAGCAATTGGCGGAAACAGTGTAGGCGAGCATTTCAATCCGGTAAACGACTTTTCGCGTATGGTCAGACATATTGAAGGACCGGAAACATGCAACACATACAACATGTTAGTTTTGTCGAAAATGCTTTACCAGACGTCGTTAGACCGGAAATACATCGAATTTTATGAGCGCGCATTATACAATCATATCCTTTCAACGCAGCATCCCCAAACGGGCGGATTGGTTTATTTTACGCAGATGCGCCCCGGTCACTACAGGGTTTATTCTCAACCTCATACAAGCATGTGGTGCTGCGTGGGGTCAGGTATTGAAAACCATTCGAAATATGGTGAAATGATATATGCACACGCTGAAAATGAACTGTTTGTAAATCTTTTCATTCCGTCAAAACTTCGATGGGCAGAAAAAGACGTTGAAATTGTTCAGGAAAACCGCTTTCCAGACGAGGCTAAAACCAAACTGACTATAAATCCGGCGCGGCGGGCAAGATTTACGCTACAGTTGCGCCATCCCGAATGGGTGAAGGATGGCGAAATGACGGTGAGGCTGAACGGAAAAGAACAAAAATTACGCAAAAACGCAAACGGTTACCTGTCCCTAAATCGTAACTGGCAACGAGGCGACGTCGTTGAAGTTGAAATGCCCATGCACATCAGCGTTGAGCAAATGCCGGACAATTCCGACTATTACTCGTTTCTCTATGGTCCGATTGTATTGGCTGCAAAAGCGGGAACTCATGATTTGAGAGGGCTTTACGCCGACGACAGCCGAATGGGACACGTTGCGCATGGATACATAATACCGTTGATGGAAATGCCGATGCTTGTAAGCCAAACAGAAAAAATTGCAGGCAGCATAACCCGGCAAACAAACGCTTCGCAACTGACTTTTCGACTGTCAAATCTATATCCACGCGATAATTGGGACGAAATGGAACTAATACCGTTTTTTCGCCTGCACGATGAGCGTTATATCATCTACTGGCAACATGCAACGCCCGAAAATTTTATGGCAATAACTCAAAATATAGAACGATTGGAGCAGGAAAGAATAAGGCTCGATGCAATTACCGTTTCCAAAGTGGACTGTGGACAGCAACAGCCTGAAAGCGACCGTTTTATTCAAATGGAAAATTCAAGAACAGGTTACGAAGAAGGCGTTCACTGGCGCGAAGCAAGAGGCTGGTTCAGTTACAGGCTTCCCAACAGCGACAAAAAAGCAAACTATCTTTATTTCGCTCATTTTGACATGGATACAAATCGCCGGTTCGATGTATTTATTAACGATGAAAAAATTGCATCGCTTGCGCTAAACGGCGGAAAAAGAGATGAAATTTTCGAAGCGATATACGCGCTACCTGAAAATCTTAAAAACGAAGAAATATTGACAGTTCGTTTTGCGGGCGCTGATAACAGCACGACTGCCAAAATAATAGAGGTCAGACTGATTGAGAATAAACCGGTAGTTAGAGAATAAACAGAAAATTTGATTATGCGTAGATACGATTTAGATACCTTGCGGGTCAGCGTTTTTGGGTTGTTGATATTATATCATGTTGGCATGTTTTTTGTTCCATGGGATTTTCACCTTAAAAACTCGGTTACCTACGAATGGCTTAAATTTCCTATGATTTTTGTCAATCAGTGGCGTTTGCCGTTGCTTTTCGTCATTTCAGGAATGGGAACGTTTTACAATATTTCCAAGCGAAGCGTCAAAGGTTTTGCCATAGAGCGTATTGTGCGATTATACATTCCGTTTTCTGTAGGAATGTTTCTTATTGTGCCGCCGCAGGTTTACATAGAGCGATTAGATGCGGGGCAGTTTACAGGTGGATATTTCGACTTTTTTCCTTCAATGGCTTTTGCCGGCGGTCCCTATCCCGAAGGAAATTTATCGTGGCATCACCTGTGGTTTGTGCTTTATCTGCTGATTTTTTCGCTTGCGCTGATACCGATATTTCGTTATTTGTTGAAACGACCGCAAACGTGGATTATTCGCAAAACAAAGAATTTGACTGCCGGCAAATTTGGTCTTTTTGCGTTGGCGCTTCCGCTTATTTGTTGGTATGTATTTCTAAAACCGCGCTTTCCATCTAATCATGCGTTGGTTGGCGACTGGTTCGACCTTATAAACTTCTGTACGTTGTTTTTCTACGGCTTTCTGCTGATGACGCTAAAAGACGCCCTATGGGAAAACATAACCAAAAACAGACGACTGTACCTTATAACAGGCGGGATAGCCTTCGCTTCATTGATGCTGTTATGGTTTGGCGTTGGCGGTTTTCACTACAAAGGCGAACTTTCAAATACTGTTCAGGCAATCAACGCATGGGCGTGGATTTTGGCGATAATTGGCTATGCTGCTGCCTATCTCAACAAACCAAGTCGCGCATTATCATACGCAAACGAGGCTGTTTATCCGTTCTATATTCTGCATCAAACCATAATTTTAATTCTTTGCTATTATCTCAAAAATGTAGATATGTCGTTTTTGGCAAAATTTTCTGTCATTGCGATTGGAACGTTCGGAATTTCGTGGCTGATTTATGAATTTGGTATTCGGCGATATAGTTGGATTAGACCGCTGTTTGGACTGAAAAGAAAAGGAAATAAAGCGAAAGCCAATGAATAACGACAAAAAATGCCAGCACACAACTGACGGTTTACCTTCGGTGAGATCGCTTCGCTAAGTTGGCGCAACGACGGCAGTAGTCCCGCAGAAAAGGCAGTGCGAAATTGCACGTTTGTAGCCCGCATAAACGGTAGAGGAAGCCGCCGCGCTCGGACGTTAGCGGCAAGCGACGAAAGCGCGGTGAAAAAGGCTACCGTCTCGAAAGGAATGTGCTGCCCGAAAACGTAATGGAAAAGAAAAAGAAGACCAATAAAATTGTTGTATGAAAAAAGTTTTGACTTTCATATTTTTGAGCATCTTGATAACATCGTGCTCACAGAACAGTTCGAAAAACCTTCAGTGGATTCCTTTCTCATGGGAATCAGGTACCGATTGGGGAAAATATATTGAAAAAATGGCAATATATCTTTCAGTAACCATAGATGAGTTACCCTACAAGCTTATCATGCAATTAGATTTGGGCACTCCTTCAACAGTTTTTTATGGAAAAACATTAGAAGCCTTTCTCGAAAAATATCCTTCATTGAAAGGTAAATTGCATACGACTAAATATTTATTGATGGAAAATATGAATTTGCAATTAGATGACGTTGTTTTCAACGACATTAAAGTAGGAATAATCTATGACTATATGGGAAAAGAACTTTCTCTTGATACTATAACACATGAAATAGAAATAGGAACAATTGGTGCAGATTTGTTTCAAGACAAAGTCTTAATCATAGATTACCGGTTAAATAGAATAGCAATTACAGATGCTGTTCCGTCAGATTATCAAAATGTTTCATTTGTTTCCTTTGTGAATTTCAGAATCAGTCAGGGGTTAATTAAAATCCCATTTCAAATAAATGGAAATATTGAACATTTGCTTTTTGATACGGGTGGAGCGTATTTCTGTTTGATGACAACCAAAAAAAATGCACTGTCAATAGGCGGAACCGAAATTTTAGATTCTTTGAAGGCTACAAGTTGGGCAGGTCCCGTCAGTTTTTATGGATTGGAAACTGTTGTTCCTGTATCTTTCGGAGAAAAAATCATGGAAAGTTCTATTGTCTACTACTATACAGAATACGCTCTTTTTGATAATTTTTTAAAACAGGAAAATCTTTGGGGAGTTGCAGGGAATGGCTATTTCTTAAATGATGTGATAATTATTGATTATAAGAATCGTCGCTTCGGCGTAAAATGATTTTGGACTTTGAAATTTATGTCGACGGAGATCGCTTCGCTAAGTTGGAGCAACGGCGATAGTAACCCCGCAGAAAAGGCAGTGCGAAAATGAAAGGTCAGACTTCCTGACCTCTGCGGAATTCAAGATGTCACCAATTTGAACAGCATCGTCAAATTGGTAGCGGGAAA
>Ga0099364_10008383_pt1 | contig 14557 bp, 16 predicted proteins | sample TergutTh196P3_FD_73070 | JGI IMG/M metagenome (GOLD analysis project Ga0099364, IMG submission 73070) | Microcerotermes parvus P3 segment gut microbial communities from Pointe-Noire, Republic of the Congo - Th196 P3 | ecosystem: Host-associated > Arthropoda: Insects > Digestive system > Gut ... | reverse complement strand
TTGAGGTTTTTTGGATTAAGATGAAGAATATTACGCATTAGGGCGATTTGCGATTTGCGATGATATTTTTTGTTTATCTTGCATTGGCTTCTTCTCTATCAAACTTATAATCGGCAGGCATGACCAGTCCGAAATCGGTAAATGTTATTTCTTTTTTTTCGATACGATATTTGTGCAATAAAAAAAAAGTTGTATCTTTGCACCGCTTTTATGGTATGAAGACATTATCACTATTAAATGCAAACAAGATTTAATTTTCAAATTTATTTCCTGAAAAACTGATTTTTCTCTATTTAAGAGAAGTTATTTATATAACATTTTTGATTTATGTACAAAAAAAATGAACTGCTTTCAAAGCGGGTTTCCGAGTTGCAAAACATTGCAAAAGAGTTAGGTTATGATGTAGAAGGTCTGAGGCGTCCCGAACTTGTAGATATTATCTACGTTCACTATCGCCCCGAATTACTTTCCGAAGATGATGAAACGCCAAAGCCCAAAAAACGGGGACGCCCACCGCGTTCCGCCATGGACACCACCAAAAGCGCGATAGTCCAATCGAAACAATTAAACATCCCCGAAGATGGCTTATCGAGTGATATTGGCGCCGTGGAGATGGAACAGGAAGACCCAAGGCGCTCCAGGCGTAGAAGAATCAGAAACGAAGCCGCTATCGCTTCGTCAAACATGTCGTCGAACGAACTGTTCTCTGTCCCGGAAGAGTTTATTCAGAGTATCGCCGAGTCGGGCATTCTGCTCTCCGACGGAATCTCGCCAAAAGATTTTTCGATTGACGCTTTTAAATCTCCCCAACAAGAGAACGGCGACAGGAAAGAGCCTACGACGTGGAACACTCCGACGGAAAAACCGGCAGAAAACATTGAGACGTCATCGCCTCATCCCGACATCATCTTTGCCGCCGACCCCGTCGCCGTAGAAAAAACAAAGAAATACAAACATATACACAAAAAAGAGTTTGCCCGACAAGAACATCAGTCACAGCAACATCCTGCTAATCAGCAACATACTCATAAACAGTCTGCTAATCAGCAATACCCTAATCAACAGCCTGCTAATCAGCAATATACTAATCAACAGCCCGCTAATCAGCAATATACTAACCAACAGCCTGCTGCCCAACAATCGCCATCCCCAAAAGGATTTAACGGTGCCATCACCTGCGAAGGAGTGTTGGAAATCATGCCCGAAAGTTACGGATTTTTGCGCTCTTCCGACTACAACTACCTGAGTTCGCCCGACGATGTTTACGTTTCACAGTCGCAAATCAAACTGTTTGGCTTAAAAACGGGCGATACTGTTCGCGGAGCCGTCCGCACGCCAAAAGAGACTGAAAAATATTTTCCACTGCTGAGAGTAGATCTCATCAACGGTCTCGACCCCGCCAAAGTGCGCGACCGCGTGCCTTTCGACTTCCTGACACCGCTCTTCCCCGAAAAAAAATTCAAACTCACCGAACACCAACACGCTACGCTCTCCAGCCGCATCGTGGACATGTTCACCCCGATAGGAAAAGGACAGCGCGGCTTGATTGTGTCGCAACCAAAAACAGGTAAAACAGTGCTATTGAAAGAGATAGCCAATGCCATCGCTCATAACCATCCCGAAGCCTATCTGATAGTGTTGCTCATTGACGAGCGTCCGGAAGAGGTAACCGACATGAAACGCAGCGTCAATGCGGAAGTCATCAGTTCCACATTCGACGAACCCGCCGACCGACACGTGAAAATCGCCAACATCGTGTTGGAAAAAGCAAAGCGGTTGACCGAATGTGGGCATGACGTAGTCATTTTGTTAGATTCCATCACCCGTTTGGCACGCGCCTACAACACCGTAGCGCCCGCATCGGGGAAAGTGTTGTCGGGTGGAGTAGAGGCTACCGCGCTCCATAAACCGAAACGTTTCTTCGGAGCAGCACGCCAAATCGAAAACGGCGGCTCGCTCACCATCTTGGCAACAGCGCTCACCGAAACAGGCTCCAAGATGGACGAAGTCATCTTCGAAGAGTTCAAAGGAACCGGCAACATGGAACTGCAACTCGACCGCCGACTCTCCAACAAGCGCGTTTATCCATCCATAGATATCGTCGCTTCGAGTACACGCCGCGACGACCTGCTGTTGGATGCCGAAATCCTGCGACGCACATGGACGCTACGCGCTTTCCTCGCAGAAATGAACCCCGTAGAAGCCATGCAGTTCCTCCAAGAACGCATGCGCAGAACACGCAGCAATGAAGAATTTTTGGTTACGATGAACCAGAAATGATGCGGAGTATTAACCACTATATTGCTATGATGCAAACCTCATTTTCACCTAATTTAAATGACAAAACAACCTCAGTAGCAAATGATTGTGATTTTTTTCTTAACCTCATTACCTCATTTAACTTTGCATAAAAATTGAACAGTGAAAATAGAATATAACAATCTTTACACCCATTTTGTATTTACAACCTTGAACAGGTTACCTCTAATTTTGGAGAAATACCGTGTAAGAATTGAAAAATATATTAACGATAATCGTTTATGTGTTGGGATTTTTCAATGGCAACAGTCGTGTTCTGCTTTTTCGGTGTCAAAACGCAACATACACGATCTATGTGAATACATTGAAAATCAAAAGGAGCATCATAAAACACAAAGTTATACCGAAGAATACGAAGGATATGTCAAATTTTATCAACAAACAATTCGTAAAACAACAAACAAACAATGAGGTAATGAGGTTAGGGTTTGTTGGTAATCATTGGCTACTGAGGGTGTTTTGTTGTTAAATTAGGTGAAAATGAGGTTGAAATTACGAGAAATATGATGAAATTGAACACCCCATTGATTATCGCCGGTCCATGCAGCGCAGAGAGCGAAAAGCAGATTTTAACCACTGCTCAAGCGTTATCAAAACACCCCCAAATAAACTTTTTGCGAGCCAGCGTGTGGAAACCCCGCACCTTTCCGGGGGATTTTGAGGGCGTTGGCGTCGCCGGTCTCGAATGGCTCAGAAAAGCCAAAGAGGCAACCGGACTGAAAACCTGTACGGAAGTAGCCCATGCCGTACATGTGGAACAGGCTGTGAAAGCAGGCATTGACATGGTCTGGATCGGCGCCCGCACTACCGTAAATCCGTTTCTAGTGGAAGAGATTGCCGAAGCCGTTGCCGCTTACAACGTTCCGGTGATGGTGAAAAATCCGGTAAATCCCGACCTTGACCTCTGGATCGGCGCCATCGAACGTTTTATCAGAAGAGGCGTCGAACAGATTGGCGCCATCCATCGCGGATTTTCGGGCTACCGCAAACTCATCTATCGCAACGAACCTTTTTGGGAAATTGTCTTTGAACTGAAACGCCGCTACCCGACCATCCCCATCATCAACGACCCAAGCCATCTCACCGGCGACAAAGCGTTAGTACGGGAAATGTGCCAAAAAGCCCTTGACCTCGAAGCCGATGGATTGATGATAGAGGTGCATCCGCATCCCGAAAAAGCGCTGACCGACCAAAAACAACAACTCTCCTTTGACGAACTTTCGGATTTACTGAAATCGTTGGTCTATCGCAATCCCAAAGAGACCTCACCCTCGTCCGACATCCTGAAAATACGCACTCAGATTGACGAGATTGATTCCGAAATCATCAAACTCCTGTCGCACCGCATCGGATTGGTACGGGAGATAGGCGACATCAAACATAAAAACCGCATGACGATCCTGCAGATGGAACGTTGGAAAGAGGTAGTCGAAACCCGCCTTGCCCTCGGAGATGCCGTCGGCGTAGAACGCGATTTCTTGATGAAAATACTGCAAATCATCCATGAAGAGGCGCTGAGGGTGCAGGAGAACACAGATGACACGGAAAACACAGATTAAAAACGGATTTTATTCCGACAATTTTGTATCTTTGCCGAATATTTTTTAAACATAATACTATAATGAAGATAACAAAATTAGAACAGATGTTAGGAGTCCTTCAAGGCGAAGGAACAAAAAAACGGTTAGTAGCGGCGTATGCCAATGATTCTCACACACTTGGAGCGGTAAGCGACGCCATTGACAGAGGTATCGTAGAAGCCATCTTGGTAGGCGACGAAGCCACCATACAGAAAGTATGTATGGAAGAAAAGATTGATATTAAGAAGTTTAGTCGCATCGTGCAGGAAGCCGACGAGCAGAAAGCAGCGGCGAAAGCGGTGGAATTAATCAACGCCGGCGAGGGCGACATCCTGATGAAAGGCTTGGTCAGCACCGACAAATACATGCGCGCCATCCTAAACAAGGAAAAAGGGTTGATGCCTCCGAAAGCCATTTTGAGCCATGTGGGCGTGATGGAAGTCTCTACCTACCACAAACTTATCATCGCTTCCGACATGGCGATCATCCCGCAGCCCGACCTGTCGCAGAAATTAGCCATCACCAACTTCGTCATCAAAACGGCACATTCGTTGGGCATCGAAAAACCGAAAGTCGCCTTAGTTGCCGCTACCGAACAGATGTCCGCCGGCATGCAAGCCTGTGTTGACGCCGCCATCATCGCCAAAATGGCTGACCGCGGACAGATAAAAGACGCCTACGTGGACGGTCCGTTAGCCGTGGACGTTGCCGTGGACGAAGAGAGCGTGCAGATTAAAAAGTTGGTCAGCACTGTCGCCGGCGACGCCGACGCTCTAGTGTTCCCAAATATCGAATCGGGCAATGTGTTTTACAAAACATGTACCAAGTTCTGCAAAGCCGAGTTAGCGGCGATGGTGGTAGGAGCGAAAGTTCCCTGCATCCTCTCCTCACGCGGCGACTCGACGCTTACCAAACTCTATTCCATAGCCTTAGCCGCAATCTGTGCATAATTTAAAATACGAATTGCCATGACAGCAGATAAAAAACGGATATTGACCATCAACCCCGGCTCAACATCCACCAAGATAGCCGTTTACGAAGGCGAACAGGCGATTTTGCAGACTACCTTACGTCATCCGACGGAAGAACTACAGGTTTTCCCCTCCATCGTGGATCAGTTTTCATTTCGGAAAGAACTGATTCTGGACGCTTTGAAACAATCCGCCATTGACATCCACTCCATTGACATGGTCGTCGGACGTGGCGGATTGGTACATCCCATAGAATCAGGAATCTACGAGGTCAACGACGAGATGGCGGAAGACCTGCGCAAAGGCGTTATGGGCGAACATGCCAGCAACCTCGGAGGATTGATTGCCCGCGACATCGTGAAAGACCTCCACAACGTCAAAGCGTATATCGCCGACCCCGTCGTGGTGGACGAACTCCAAGACGTGGCGCGCATATCGGGACATCCGCAGTTTGAGCGCGTCTCCATCTTCCACGCCCTCAACCAGAAAGCCATCGCCCGCTGCTACGCCAAAGAGTCCGGCAAACAGTACGAAGATCTGAACCTCATCGTAGCCCACCTCGGAGGCGGCATCTCAGTCGGCGCCCACAAGAAAGGTCGTGTCGTGGACGTGAACAACGCCCTAAACGGCGACGGTCCCTTCTCGCCGGAACGCAGCGGCGGACTGCCGGTGTTGCAGTTAGCCGAGTTTTGCCTGAGCGGAAAAGCCGACCTCAAAACCGTCTCCAGGATGATAACCGGCAACGGCGGCTTCGTCGCCTACCTCGGCACCAACAACGCCTACGACGTGGAAAAAGCCGCCGAAAACGGCGACAGCAAAGCCGCCCTCATCCAGGAAGCCATGTTCTACCAAATCAGCAAAGAGATAGGAGCCGCCGCCGTCGTCCTCGAAGGCAAAGTGGACGCCATCCTCGTTACCGGCGGCGTCGCCTACAACCCGCACGCCGTTGAATACATCAAACGACATACGGAGTTCATCGCACCCGTCCACGTCTATCCCGGCGAAGACGAGATGTGGGCGCTGGCATCCAATGGGCTGATGGTGATGAACGGGGAGGTCGAAGGGAAAGTGTATGGGAGGTCTGAACTGTGATTTTTAAAGTGATAAAAAAACTTTTATTTACGTTGATTTTTTGTTGCATAACAGTAACATCAATCGCTCAAAATTGTAGAGGCGTCTCTGTAAGCAAAGACAAAAACAAGGGAACAGAAACGAAAAGCGGCATTACAAATTCAAACGACTTTTACAGTTTACTCATTTTTAAAGAAACAAACAATGAAGACATAGGTTCAGAGCCGAAATATTCATTATTACTTAATGCGGCTTCGAGAGTTGTTCTTTCGGATAGCATCGTAAATACAAAAGGAATAATTGAACTGTTACGTAAGGACAATTCCAAAGTAATACTCGAAAATGCAAAATGTTTCAATAACCCAATGCCTTTTGGCTTTTGCATTGCTTTTAGTGTAACTGTGACTAAAGAACAGTTGGGAATCATTTTAAAAAATCCCATTGTTACTTTTAGTGCTTTTGATATTTTAAAGACTTCTTTTAAAGAAAGAAGACAAAAAGAACTACAAAGAATAATAGATTGCTTATTAAAAGATGATTAGCGAGATAAAAATTACAGTGGAACCACCCCACCTTGCGGCGTTTGTGTGTTTGATTCCGGCGGTGTATTTTGTGTTTATGAAATAGAGCAGGGCAAACGCATTAAAACTGGGTGCATGACAAATTGTTGCATCCCGTCATTGCAACGAAGTGAAGCAATCCAGTGATTTCTAAGTCTCTGGATTGCTTCACTACGCTTGCAATGACGGCGAATATTTGCGGTAAAAGCACAAGATTTCTCACTTCACTACACTCCGTTCGAAATGACAATCAATGGGTTATAAAATAAAACGAAGACCTTGCAAGAAAATAGATTTGTATATTGTACAATATCAATTATTTACAACGTATGTAATGAGAAATTTTAATGCGTTTGCCCTGGAAATAGAGATGTGAACTGTGATTTTTTTCGTATCTTTGCACTTTTAATAGCATAACTATGATGTTTGGCGCTGGATTTATACAGGATATGGTAAACAGAGCAAAGGAAAATCGAGCAATGTTACCATCTAAACGACGTTCAAGATATCTGGAAGAGCGGAGCCCCATGTATGCAAAGAGACAAAACATCTACCCGTACATTGATACCATTCCTGCAGTGGCGGGGACAGGAATATGCACAAAAACAAAATTTATGACAACAATAATTTTTGCCCACCCGTGGCACGGAAGTTTTAACAAAGCGATACTCGACACTGTTACAGCGGAATTGCAGAGCAGACCAGTATCCTATCAGGTCATTGACCTGAATAAAGATAATTTTAACCCTGCGATGACCGAACGCGAGTTATCGCTGTTTGCGAAAGGGGAGTCCTCCGACCCCTTAGTGAGCAAATATCAGAACATGCTCAAAGATACGGAGAACCTTATCTTTATTTTTCCGTTTTGGTGGAGTGGCGTGCCGGCGATATTGAAAGGATTTTTTGATAAGGTCATGCTGAAAAATTTCGCTTATACGGCGACAAGCAGCGGACTGAAAGGGAAATTGACCCACATTCAATCCGCCACAGTCATTGTTACCGGACAAGCCCCAAAATGGCACGTAAAATATTTCAGAGGGAACCCCATACAGAAAACGCTCATCGGCGCAACCCTCAAAACTATCGGAGTAAAAAAGGCGAAATGGCTCTATTGCAGCGACGTGTATGGCGCTCCGGAAAAGAGAGAACGGTTTTTGAGTAAAGTAAAATCAGAAGTATGAACGATATTGTAAAAAAACAGCGAGAAAAAGAGATATACAAAGTTACCATCATCGGTAGCATTGTGAATTTCATGCTGTTAGTATTGAAATTTGTGGCGGGCATTTTGGGCAACAGCGCTGCCATGATAGCCGACGCCGTTCATTCGCTCTCCGACTTTATAACCGACATCGTCGTTTTGTTTTTTGTCCGCATCTCCAACAAACCCGTGGACAAATGCCACGATTACGGTCATGGCAAGTATGAGACGCTGGCGGTGCTGGTCATCGGCGTTATCTTAGTTATCGTAGCGGGTGGCATTGGTTGGGACAGCGTCAACAATATTATATATGTAGCGCGGGGAAATACGTTAGAACGTCCGGGCATGTTGGCATTCATCGCCGCATTAGTCTCCATCACATTCAAGGAAATACTCTACCAATACACCGTCATCAAGGGACGCAAATTGAAGTCCGACGCCATGATTGCCAATGCGTGGCATCACCGCAGTGATGCGTTGTCGTCCATCGCCACCACGATAGGCATTGGCGGCGCTATCTTTCTGGGAGAGAAATGGACGGTATTAGACCCCGTGGCAGCGTTATGTGTGGCTTTTTTCATTGCCAAGGTTGCCATTAAGTTGATAAAACCGGCTTTGGACGAACTGATGGAAAAATCCCTCCCCGACGAAATCGAAAACGAGATAAAAACCATCGTGGACTCTTTCAAAGAGGTTTCCCAACTGCATCACCTCCGCACCCGGAGAATCGGAAACAAGTACGCAATAGAGTTCCACGTCATGATGAACAAAGACATCTCACTCTTCGACGCCCACGAAACCATCACTAAGATAGAAAATGCACTAAAACAACGCTACGACGATGAGACGCATGTGATTATACATGTGGAACCGCTGTAACTTACTCCAACCCTTTCACTTTCACCTCCTGCACATACGGATGCGATGTAAATGTAATAATTGAATCGGGATTTACTACTACATCACTATATGCAACAAGCGTGATGGTGAATTTCTGCTCTACCGAAGCGAGCGCATACACCTGTGTTACAGCGGTATCTCTATCGGTCATAAACTTAGTATCGCCCGATATTTCCCATCTGCTTTTCGGACGATCCCATTCCCAACGATTGGAGTTGGCTGAGTTGTTGGTCGCCTTAACGTAAGCATACGTATTGCCGTCAGTATAGGTTCTATATTGAACCTCATAAAAGAATTGGGCTGACGGAAGTGTCAGCGGGTCAACTTCCGGTGCATCTTCTTGCTTGCACGACGAAATTGTCAAGGAGGTTAACACCATTAATATGAGCGCTGTACGTGCGGCGCTCTTATGTTTCATTTTTAAATGCTGTATCAAAGTCTGCATATTTGATGATAGTTATGTTATTAATTGTTTCTTATTCCGGCTTTTTCACCGTTACTTCTCGCACAAATGGTTCTGATTCAACTACTTCATAATTATTGGTTGCATCGGGGTTTGAGCCTAACAGCGTATAGTTATATGCGGTAAGGGTAATCTCGAAACGCTGTTCAAAATTAAGCGCTAAATAAGCCTGCGTTACGAGGGAATCTCTGTCGGTCATAAACTCCAAAGCGCCCGATTTTTCCCAATCGCTTTTCGGGCGGTACCATTTCCAACGGTTGGAATAAGAGGAGTTATTCTTTGCCGTAACAAAAGCATAAGTATTTTCAACGATGGTGATGATAGTGTCCTTTTTGATGGTGTCTATAAGCGTTTTATATTGAATTTCATCACAAGAGAATTCTGCTAACGGGAGTGTGTTAGGGTTAAATTCCGGCTTTTTCACTTTTATCACTTGCACAAATGGTTCCGACTCGTAGGTATCGTAGTAGAGGGCTGTATCGGAAGGTTTCATTATTGGCTTATCGCTATAGGCGATCAGCGTAATTGTAAAAGATTGTTCAACATCTGTTGCCGGATAAACAGTTATGAAATCGTTTTTTTTATCGGTCATAAACGCGGTATCGCCCGATTGAATCTCTACTTCGCTGCCCGGACGGCTCCATTGCCAGCGGTTGGAATAGGTGGAATTATTTTTTACCGTAACAAAAGCATATATCTTGCCGTCGGTGTGCGTGTTATATCGAACTTCATAAGAGCAAGCGGCGCCCGGAAGTATCGGGTCAAATTCCGATGTTTGTTTCTCCGAGCAAGACACTATAATACAAGATGTTAACACTGCTAACACAAGCATTGTGTAAAACTTTTTTCCCAAAATGACATAATTTTTTCTAAACATGACCTGTTAATTTTAATTATCGTTATATCTTTGCAAAGGTAAAACTTTTTTACAAATAAACGACAAAACCGATGATAAATAAAATTTTAACAGGTTTAAACGACGCACAAATCGAAGGAGTGCAGACAGTTGACGGTCCGGTGATGATTATTGCGGGCGCAGGCTCAGGAAAAACGCGCGTCTTAACGTGCAGAGTGGCATGGTTGATGGCGCAACATCATGTTAATCCGTTCCATATCATAGCGTTAACATTCACCAATAAGGCGGCGAAAGAGATGCAGGAACGCATCAGAAATATGATCGGAAACGACGCTCGCAGCGTTTGGATGGGAACTTTCCACTCCATCTTTGCGAAAATATTGCGGTTTGAAGCCGAACATCTCGGATACACCAAAAGTTTCACCATCTACGACACAGACGAGTGTAAAAGCCTGATTAAGAACATCCTCAAAGAGATGAATTTGGATACAGACGTCTATAAACCACCATCAGTGCTACACCGTATCTCGACGGCAAAAAACAATCTCTACTCCTACGAGCAGTATTTGGCAAACATAACGTTTCAGGCTGAAGACATCTCTGATAAAAAACCTTTGATGGGCGAACTTTATAAGGCGTATCAAATGCGACTGAAACGCTACAATGCGATGGATTTCGACGATTTACTCTTCAACATGAACGTTTTACTGCGCGACTTCCCCGATGTTCTGGCAAAATATCAGCGACTTTTCAAATATATCTTAGTGGACGAGTATCAGGACACAAACTTCTCCCAATACGTGATTATCAAAAAGTTAGCGGCTCAACACCGAAACATCTGCGTAGTCGGCGACGATTCGCAAAGTATTTACGCCTTCCGCGGCGCCAACATCCAAAATATCCTCAACTTCAAAAAAGATTACCCCGAGGCAATCACCATAAAATTGGAACAGAACTACCGCAGCAGCAAAGTTATCGTCGAAGCCTCGAACAATATCATCGAAAATAACGAAGGTCGTATCCCCAAAAAAATCTGGACGGAGAATAATGAGGGCAATCTGATAAAAATCATCCAAGCCGACAGCGACCGTGAAGAGGGCGTATTAGTCGCCAACGACATTTTTGAACAGAAAATGAATAACCAGTTGATGAACAGCGACTTTGCCGTCTTATACCGAACCAATGCCCAGTCGCGAGCGCTGGAAGAAGCCTTGCGCTCCCGAAATATCCCGTACCGCATCATGAGCGGCATCTCGTTTTACGGACGCAAAGAGGTGAAGGATGTGCTGGCGTATTTCAAAGTGGTGTTGAATCCGCACGACGAGGAGTCGCTGTTGCGGATTATCAACTATCCGGCACGCGGCATCGGCGACACCACGTTGGGAAAAGTGCGAACAACAGCATTGGCGAATAACGTCTCTTTGTGGGATGTGTGCCAAACTCCCGAAACGTTTAAGACACCGCTACCCGACAGCATGGTGAACAAACTGAAACAGTTTTGCGGAATGATAGCGAACTTTTCGGAACGACTGCACAACTCCGACGCCTTCGCCTTGGCGCACTCCATCGTGGCAGCGTCGGGAATATTGTCGGAGTTCCAAAGAGAAGCCACCCCCGAAGCCATCAACAGAAAAGAAAACGTCGAAGAACTGCTCAACGCCATACAAGCCTTCTCCACAGGACAATTAGATGCCCCGGGTTCCGCCCCCGGCGGAGAATCCGAAGAAGAACAAAACCAACTGCGAACATTGGACGCCTTCATGCAAGACATCGCATTAGTCTCCGACGCAGACGAAAAAGACAACGACCTCAACAAAGTCTCCCTGATGACCATTCACGCTGCCAAAGGATTGGAGTTTCCGTTTGTCTATGTAACCGGTTTGGAAGAAAACCTTTTTCCCAACACGCAGATGTTGGCGTCGCAGGCTGATTTGGAAGAAGAACGGCGACTGTTCTACGTAGCGGTAACGCGCGCCGAGAGAAACCTGACCCTCTCTCACGCACAACTGCGTTTCCGCTGGGGCGAACTCGTGTCGTGCGAACCAAGCCGCTTCTTAGACGAAATAGACGAGAGCCTCTTACTGCAAATTCCGAAAAAGATGTCCATCCCCGTTACTGAAGAACATGGATTCCGGGAGGAGAAAAACGACTTTTCATTCTTTAAAAAAATCGAAAAGAAACCACCCGAACCGAAACCCGTGCCCCGTTTCGACAAGTTAAAAAGAGTAAGCGATGTATCATCTTCACATCCCCCCAAAAAATCATCTTCCTTTTCTTTTCCCCTTTCGGGGAAAATGCCGGAGGCAAAAGGGGCTGGGGGCTTGGGGGGGCTTAAACCGGGCATGCGCGTAGAACATCAGAAGTTCGGCGCCGGAACCGTCATCTCCGTCGAAGGCGTCGGCGACAACGCCAAAGCCAACGTCAACTTCGACGACGCCGGACAAAAAATGCTGATGCTGCGCTTTGCGATACTGAGGGAGGTCAAAAATTTTTAAGGCAGATAGTCAACTTTCACATTCTGCATCGCCGCAAAGATCGAGGAGCGCACTTTCGGATTCAGCGCCGCAAGGTCGGAGACCATCTTTTTAATCTCCGCCCTGAACGAATCTTTTTCGTAAGGACAGTTTTTGATGGTAGGGCGGAAGCCTTTGATGTCGGCATAACGTTGAATATCAGCCTCCGTGAGCAGGGCGAAGGGGCGGATGATGTTCATCTCAAACTTTTCCATCGTCAGTTTGGGCGGCATGGAGGCGATGGAGCCTTGGAACGCCATGTTCATCAGCAAAGTCTCTATCATGTCGTCCTGATGATGACCTAAGGCTATGATGCTGCTGTTGTGCTGTTTGGCGACTTCAAAGAGCGCCTTTCTGCGCTGCCACGAGCATAAGAAACAGGGCGACTTCCGGTGGTCGCGCTCTAAATCGAAAGAGGTGTCGTAAATCAAAAACGGGACGTCGAGCCGTTTACAGAAGTCGGAAAGATAGTCAATGTCAGCCTGATACGAGATATTCTGCATCCGCACGTAAACCGCTATGATGGCATGATGCAGTTGTTTGCGGTAATGAGCGTCCGCCAACTGTTCCAAAAGCGCCAGACTGTCTTTTCCGCCGGAAAGTCCCGCAACAACCGTCGCCCCCGACGGAATCAAACCGTAAACATTGACCGCCTTGCGAAAAAAACGGTTGAACTTCTCTAAAAACTGCTTGTCGGATGTGGGGTGGAGCATGGGATGTGTTGCTGTTTTGTGCTAAAACAGGTCGGAATGCGTGCCTGTGCGGATAAGTGCAAGAGTCAGAACTTGTTTATTGATTTTGTATATCAGCAACCAGTTAGGGCGAATATGACATTCTCGATAACCTGTAAAATTACCTTTTAACGCGTGGTCTTTATGCTTTGGCAAAAGCGGACGCTCTTTCGCTAGTAATTCGACCACTTCGTCTAATTCAGACTTGGGAAGATTGCGGCGTTTCAACAATTCCAAATCTTTCAAAAATTGGTTTGTGAAAGAAATTTTAAGCATACGCGGCAGTCTGTTTTAAATAATCCTCATAAGATTCACAAGTAATAACATTCCCATTTTCAACATCTGCTATTGCCTTGACAGTAAGATTTCTATTGCTTGTTTTAGCATGGGTCTTTACTTTAAAAACAGTATCCATAGCTGTGATAATTTCTACTATTTTATTTGCTATACTGTTACGTGCATTATACTCCAATGTTAGTGTCGCCATAATATTTTTACTTTAATTTCGCCTGCAAAGGTATATGAAATTTTTGAATTACACACAAGTCTCATAAAAATTGGCTATAAAATAACCTTACATTAAAAAATTACGTACCTTTGCACCATTAAATCATCATCAGAGATGAACAGTCAAATTTTTAACGAGATACGGGCTTTAAAGCGACAGATTCTGCCGAATGAGAAGGTAATCCTCTTTGGTTCGCAGGCACGCGGCGATGCTCACGAGGACTCGGATTGGGATTTGCTGGTGCTACTGGATAAGGAGAAAAAAGCATTTGAGGACGAAGATACTTATGGGTATCCGTTTGCAGAAATGGGATTAAAACATAGAACATACATAAGTGTTAAGATGTACACAGCGAAAGAATGGGATAAAAGAAAACCCTCTCCTTTCTACAAAAATGTTGAACATGATGGAATTGAAATAATATGAGTCTAACCGAAGAAGAATATATTTTGTACATTTGCACCCAAATAACGAAAATTTATTACATCATGACTTAGAAAAAATACCGTGCTAAGGAGCATGTAGAAGCTGATAGCACAACACAGGACAGATTGAAAAAGCATTTTGCTTGATTCTTTAACATTAGAAAATTCGCCAATTTTGTAATTGTCTGTAAGGACTAAGTTTAATGTTCACGTATTCCAAGCGTGAACTTAACTTATTTCACAGACTTGGTTACGGCGAATACCACTAATAGCGGAAAACAGTTAAGTTTTGCGCTTTTTCTATTGCCTGATTTTGAAAAAGATAAAAGGAGTAAAGGCTCACCCGCAAAAGTTGTGGGGAGGGGGGGGAGGTTAGGCGTAAATCTTGACTAAGCGGAACATAAAGAAGTCCACATCCGTGATACCCCTAAGCGTAGCTCTGAAGGCTTTAATTTTAGCGTT
>Ga0099364_10008382_pt1 | contig 14558 bp, 18 predicted proteins | sample TergutTh196P3_FD_73070 | JGI IMG/M metagenome (GOLD analysis project Ga0099364, IMG submission 73070) | Microcerotermes parvus P3 segment gut microbial communities from Pointe-Noire, Republic of the Congo - Th196 P3 | ecosystem: Host-associated > Arthropoda: Insects > Digestive system > Gut ... | reverse complement strand
TAGGTTTGTGACAATAGATAATGCCATAAACCGCCACGGATAAGGCTTGATTATTCAGCATAATCAAGCCCCTGTGACGGTCACAATAGTTCTTTATGGCACTAACTTTTGTCAGTCTACATCAGCTAAAAAAGACCTGAAAGCAGCGGTACGAGCGTAAAACCGATGAGCGCCACGCCTCCACCGGCCATGAGCTGCTTCATGCCCTGCGACTTGGCGCCGGGGTTGTCATTGCCGTAGCCTTCGAGCAAGTTGATGACTCCCCATACGGCTAAACCAGCCCCTAGTGCGATAACGAGGGTCTGCAACGTAGTGATTGCGCTTGCGAAAAAAGCCATTTTTTTCACCTAGTCCGGAAAATTTTCCGGCCCTTTCTTTTTTATTTTTTGATATAAAAAGAGCCTTTCGGCTCATGCTGGACTAATGTTTTGGTTGTGCTTAGTGCTTGAACTTGCCCTGTCGCCCCACGCCGTCAGTCCAAAACGTGTTGTATGCGGTAAGTGCGCCCGAAGCCGTAAACTTCGTCCGGCATGTCGTTGTCAACGTACCATTGCCAAACGGATTCAAGCGCGTAATCGTCGTAACGGACGCACACGCCGATATAATCGCCGTAGCTCTCCGTGTCAACGCGCTTGTGTTCAGCGCCGACAAAGAGGTTTTCGTTGAGGATGCAGGACACCGCTTGACCATGCGGCTTGCCGTAGAGTGAGTACAAACCGCACTCCTTCGCGATTTCGCCCGCCTTGTACCAACGCGGCGCGGATTCCATATTTCCGGGAACGACGTCAACGGCGAATCCGAGTGGTTCATAGGTTTCTTTCAGGAACCCCATGATCCGCTCCGGCGTCGCGCCGAGCCATTTCAACCCCTGTACTATTATCCGGGCGCAGGCGTTGATCTCGCCGAGCCGTGGCGTGGGCATTGCTGCCAGAGCTTCGAGCGCGGCGCGTTCGGCGGCTTCCATTTCGTTAAACTTTGTGACGTATGCGGCAGTGAAAAGGATGCCCTTTTCGCCTGTCAGCTTATTGGCGACCATTTCGCAGCCCATTTTGCTTATTAGGTAGCACGGCAACTCGCGCCCGGTGCTGTCAAAGTAGGTGCTAGCGACGAAAAAGCCACTGAGGGAAAAATTTCCCGCAGTGAGGTAGTCGCTGTATTTTCGGATTGCTTTCATCAGGTCGTTGTGCGGTTTGCCGATAACCTCGGCGACTTCGCGGCTGTCGATGTACGCGCCGCCGTTCTGCCTTATGATGGTAAGATCGTTCATTTTGATGCTCCTTTCGTGCATAATTTGTCGCGGAAACGAAAAAAAGCCGCCCTCCATCCCAATTATGAAGCGGGAGGGGGCGGCACCATATGGTGGTTAAACGGGTTCCAAATCTTCGGGGAAGTCCACGAAATCCCCGTAGGCTTCTATCGGCATTTCCTCGTCAGTAGGCGGGTATTCCATTATTTCGTACTGTTCATCGGGTTTGACTACTAGCTTTCGGTTGAGGTATTTTCCTATGTTGAAAGCGTTTTTCGGATTTTCGTCTGAGAGGAAGCGGTAGTTTTTGTGCTTCGTGATGTCGTATTTGTCGGACAGGAATGGTCGGACGCCGCGCAGTTGTAGTATGCACTTTGATCCGTCCATAACCGATAGTTCGTCAATGCTCATCAGTTCCTTGCCGACTTTTTGCTGGCTCTGGCTGAACGACGGGTTGTTCCCCTTGCTCACGCTGTTGTTGAGCATGTACACTGTTTCTTTCCCCAATGATTCGGTCAAATCCTTCAATGTTGTCTTTTCGGAACCGCCGAGAAAAATCCGTGCGTCCATGTTGCCGATTATGGTTTCAGCGTTGTCCTTGTAGAGATTTTTAAGCTGGCTCTGCGTCTGTAAAATGACGCAGGCTGAAATCTCCCTGCTGCGGATAGTCGCTATCAGCTTGTCAAATCGCGGTATCTGACCTATGTTGGCGAACTCGTCCAAAAGGAAGCGTACATGGATTGGCAGCCGCCCGTTGTACTCGTTGTCGGCTTTGTCGCAGAGCAGGTTAAAAAGCTGCGAGTACATTAAAGCGGCTATAAAGTTAAACGTGTCGTCGGTGTCGGATATGACGATGAACAGCGCGGTCTTGCGGTCGCCGAGGGTGTCAAGCTCCATTTCGTCGTAGCTCATTACCTCCCGAAGTTCGCGAATGTCGAAAGGCGCGAGCCGTGCGCCGCATGAGATTAAGATTGATTTCGCGGTTTTGCCCGCCGCCAGTTTGTACTTTTTGTACTGCCTGACTGCGAAGTGCTGCGGGTCTTTTTCTTCCAGTTCGTCAAACATGTAGTCCACGGCGTTCTTAAAGTTTTCATCTTCTTCGTGTACCTCCATCGCGTTTATCATTTCAACGAGCGAGTTCATGTTTTGCTCGTCCTCCGGCCCCTCGAAGAATATATAGCCGATAAGGGCGCAGTACAAGAGGGTTTCGGCTTTGACCCAAAAATCCTCGCCGGATTTGCCTTCGCCTTTCGTGTTGGCTATGAGCGCGGTCGTGAATTTCAATATGTCCTTTTCCGAGCGGATGTAATCGAACGGGTTATAGTGCATCGACTTTGAAAAGTCTATCGTGTTCAGGACTTTTATCTCATAGCCGTTGCGCTGCAACAGCTTCCCGCACTCAATCAGTATCGTGCCTTTCGGGTCGGTTACGCAGTATGAGCTATGAAGCTGCATGAGGTTGGGTTTTAGCCAAAATCTGGTCTTGCCAGAGCCGGAGCCGCCGACTATGAGGACGTTTTTGTTGCGGGCGTTCTTCGGGTTCTTCGGCCTGCCGTTGAGCGTCAGCGATTCAGTGGCGGTCAGGATGATGTTGTTGTCAGGCTTGGGGTCTAAGAAAGGCTCTATGTCTTTTCGGCTGCCCCATCTAGCCGAGCCATACTCAATGTCCTTGCGCCATTTTTTCCTGTTTTTCTTCTTGTACAGCACGATGGCGAACACCGCCGCCGCGCCGACTATGCCAACGCAGAGGTCGTTAACATCAAATGACGGCAGCGGTCGGGCGAAAGCGTCGTTCATGTTTGCGATTCCGTACATCAGCTTTTGCAGGATGTCGCGCCCCGGCGCTGTCCGCACCGCTTCGCCCGTTTTATTGAAGAACCAAAATATGAAAATGTACGGGATAAGGGGGAGGACATGCTTCTTTATTTTCGCTGCGTTTATCATATTTCAAGTTCCCCCTTGCTCCTGTTCTTGACGGGGGCAGCGACAGACTTGGTGCGTTCTTTGAATTTGCTGAGTTTCGCGAGAATGGACGGCTTGCGGGTTTTTTCTTTCAAGAAGCTCTTTGAATACTCGTTGAACGCCGCCGTCAGCGCGTCAGCGTCTTTCGCTTTGAAGAACACCATCCATTTGGGCGGTGTTTCGGCGTCGTCGCGTTTGAGCGCGAAATCTACATTGTATTTCCGCGCCGTCCGTTTGAATGAGCCGATATTGTTTCCGGTTATTTCGATGTTCGACAGGCTCGCGCCCTGCTTGGTAAGCGATTTTATGCTCTGCTTGCCGTGCTTCTCGTTTGGCTCTTTCATCTTTTTCAGGAAAGCCTGCATCGCCTTTGCGAGCAAGCGCCCTGTGATCTTCGCCCCTTTGACCGACAAGGCGACGAATTTTTCCTCAATCTGTTCCTGCAATCGTTATCAACTCCTTTCCGGGCCGTGGTATGCACGGTTTTGTAAGCGTTCCGCTTTCTGCGCCGCCAGAAGCGCCTCGTTCCAGTCGCTTCCGGTAGGTGGGAGGTAGCGTACAGCGGTTATTCCGGGTAGCTTTCCGATTTCATCGGCGGCGCGTTCGCCCGCTTCGTCATTGTCGGTACAGATAAGGCAGTTGGTAACGCCGGTATGGTGTTCGAGGAAATGCTTTAGTGCCGCTAGTGCCGTACCGCCGAGGGAAAGCCGCCAGCCGTCGTATGGCTCGATGTGACCCTGCTCACAAAGGGTTTGGTGTGAAAGAGCGTCTATGGGAGCCTCGAACACGGCTACGGTATCGCTGTCCGGGTTATGCTGCGGTAGCACGAAGCCATAGCGCTTGTCGCTGCCCTCGGCGTCGCATTTGTAATTGCCCAATGTCCCGCGCAGGGCGGCGAAGCGCGCTTTGCCGTGTTCGTCCCTGCCGACGAACACGCAGTTATGGAACTTTGCGCTCTCATACAGCAGACCGCGCTCGATGCAGTCAAGTATCAGCGGCTTAGAAATACCACGACTTTGCAGATAGGCGAGGACGCGGGTATTGTTCGCGTTGCGTGGGGGTAGCGTGAACGGCTTGCTATCGGGAGGGGAATCCTCTTTTTTCGGTACGGTTTTCCTTGCCATTTGCTTATTCACCTGCCTATCAGCAGGAGGGCGGTCTAGCGGCCTTTCGTGGATAAGCATACAAACAGCGTCCACAAGACCGTACCCGCGAACGTCGGTGAGAAAATCTAGCGCCGTCTTGCCGCCGATCTCGCGACTGTGCCAGTACCAGCCTTTCCCGTCCACCGATAGCGAAGGGTGGTCTTTCATGCGGTAGCCGCTCCCGACGCGGCGCACGTTGTCCGGCTCTTTACTCAGAACGTAATCAAGCACGTCAATAGCCCTTGCACGCTGAAGCTGGTCTTTCGTTACCCATCCCATAGCATCGCCTCGGTACTCGTTTTTCCATAAGCCTCCCTGCGTTGCCGCGACCTCTCGATTTCGCGCAGTTCGCATAGGGCGTTTTTGCGGTCGTAGAAACACTTCCGCAACAAACAGCGTCGCTTATCTTCATTGAAGTGAAAACAGAACGACAACGTACATTTACCTGCGTCGTTTCGATCCACGAAAGAGCCGCCTGTGTTTTCCTGCGCTACTTTTGCCACTTGTTCCACCCCCGTTCCCGCTTGATCCGCCCGTTAGCGACGGCATCGGCGCGTATGTCCTCGCAGCAGCAGATGTCGCGCCCGCATCCGTGTTTTTTGCCCTTGCCTTTCCGCTTGTTGTAATGGCAATACTCGCAGAGGCAATCTTCTTCGTAGTATTGGAAGCTGCCATAATTCCTGATAGTCCTTGACATTTTGCGCCCTCCTTGTTGTTTTTAGACAAAATAAAAAAGCCCCCTCGCGCCCGTGATTTTGTGGTCACAGGACGCAAGGGGGCTGGATTGTCGCGTGGTTTGTGGTATTATATGGATATATGGTTTGTGCCGGGGCTTTTCGTCATCAGAAACCGGCATACTTTGATTGAGGGGACTGATCGCTTTTGCAGGTATTTATTGTTTACGCCCACCCTAGCGACGATTCGTTTACCCGGTGCGCGAGGGACAGTTTCATAAGGGGTTTGGAAGATGCCGGGCATACCTACTTACTATCGGACTTGTACAAGATGGGATTCCAGACCGACATGAGCGAAGCCGAATACTTGCGCGAAGCCAATTTCAACTTGGAAGCGCCATTGCCGGACGATGTTGTAGCTGAACAGGATAAAATCAATTCAAGCGACGCGATAGTGTTTATCTACCCCGTTTTTTGGACGGACGCCCCCGCTAAACTGGTTGGGTGGTTTGACAGGGTTTGGACTGTTGGGTTCGCTTACCCTAACGAGGACAGGGGCATGAAGAAGCTCGAAAAGGCGTTGGTGATCTGCGTCGCGGGGCGCGGGCTGTACCATTTGACGGAATACGGTCATTTAGAAGCCATGAAAACCGTCATGCTCGGCGACAGGATATATGACAGGGCAAAAATCAAGAATTTCATAGTTCTTGATGCCATGTCAAAATATGCTTTAGTAGGGCGGGAGGCTAATTGGGAGAGGAACCTAAATACCGCCTATGAAGCCGGGCGCACATTTTATGTTAATTGGGCGAATCTGAATGAAGCGGAAACGAAAAGGCTGTATGGAGATTCATAAGAACCCGAACTGCAAAAAAGTCAGGGGCAGTCATGTCTTGGAGGTAAGCTGCGCCTATTGCAAATGCTTCATCGCCAACTACCAGAAAGTCGGCGAGAGCGGCTTTGTGAAGATGTACAACGACCGCATCATCGACGGCTCCATTGACTTCTCCAAATACCACGGGGCTTTGTTCTGCCCCAACTGCGGCGAGAAGATCGCTACGCGGTACACCACGAAGATGGACAAGAAGGAAGCGTACAGGTTCGTGCCGTCAGCGTTCAACAAGAAGCGGGTTCAGATGTTATAGGCGAGAGTGTTATATCGGAACAGTAATCACAAAGCGCAATTTAGAGGGAGAAATATAGATGCCGGAAATAGTCTTTGAGTCAAGCGTTGGTAATGGTGTTGTTTTTGAGAAAACATCATACAAAAACGGCAGGTGCAAGGTTGCTGTCAGGATGAAAAGCAGTGGCAACATTGACATGACCTACCGTTTCAAAGACGTGCCGGGGCTTTGCTCTCAGTACATAAGCTGGGAGAACCTGAGTTATTGCTGCGGCTGGAACAGGGACGATTCATATTTGAATACATCCGTTCAACGAGGGAAAAAGCTGTTTGCAGGCATCAGCTTCAGCACATATGACGATGCAGGATTTATCCGAAATCAGCAAGAAAGGTTCGGACGGAAACTGCTCACCGAAGATGAGGCAAGGGCGATGATTCAAGAACTGAGGGATAGCCTGCCTCCCGGTTGCCTGTTGTTGCAAGAAGAACCAGACAGGCAGAATCATATGGGGAAAACAATATATTCTGACATATGCAAGACAGGCTTGATCGCCGACTATATTGACATGGGCGATGTGCTTGCCGCATATGGGCGGTTGGGGGTGCAGATTTCCGCTGATGCCTCCGACCGGATACGGGAATTGTGCCGCGTCCCTATCGAACTATACGCGGGCAAAGCCGCGCCATTCAATTATTCCGACCCAAGCGGCGGAGTCGAACTTGTCGTAACCGGCTTGCTTTTGGGCTACCCGCTTGAATCCACCGCATGGCTTATAGAAAGGGACGGGCATTTCCCCGTGAGGAAATAAGCTATCTTTTGTGCCGGTTACATTGTAGGCAAGCCAAAAGGCGGGGAGTTTACCATTCCGGTAAGCTCCCCGCCTTTTGGCTTATACGCGCAACTATCAAGCGAATCACCCATTTTTCGCGGCACGTTTCTCGGTATGCCATTTCTTTTGATATTCTTTGTGCCTCTCCTTGTTGTCCTGCCTCCACTTCCTTGAGGTTTCCCGGTGGTATTCCGCTTTATCCTGATAGCGTTGCTTTTCGCTGTCATTTTTTGCTTTCAGGCTTTCGTATACGCCTATGTACTCCATGTACAGGTCGTATTCCTTGATAGGGAAGTATTCCCTTATCGCCAGAGCTATTTTCCCAAGCGTTTCAATATCTGTGTTTTTCATAACCACCGCCTAGTTCCGCTTTACAACAATGCTGATGTTGGAAAAATCGAAATGGGCGGGAGCCAATATGCGATCACGCAGAATGTAGAGCAGCGTACCCGTTCCATAGCAAGCCTCGGCATACATGTCCTCGTCAATCTTCAAGGGGCGTTTCATGGTGTCAGATGATCGCGAAAGCAATACCCTGTCCCTGCCTGCTACCTTATCCCGCAGGTACATAAGGTTTTCGTGGCATACTGCATCGGAGTTGCATTTTGCCATTATCGCCGAAAACACCTTTCTCCAGTTATCCGCCTCGGCCCTTTCCTCTCCTAACAACACCGCTATAGGCTTTTTGCCGATAAATATGTTCGTGTCGGCGGTAAACGGATAAGAATACTCCGTTGGCAAGCCCGTTGTTTCCTCTCCGCCAATGTCATGGAGCAGGCGGTCAAATGTCGTATTTACTGATATTATAATCGCTTCCCACGCCTTTTTGAGTTCAATAATCTCGTTCAAGCAATCGCCCTCGTTCATACCGCAGCCCTCGCTTTCCATTCCGTCAGCAGTTCGACGATTACCGCGTCAATCTGCTTTGGGGAGTAGTTCGGCGGGAAAAACTTGCGAAACCTCGCTGATCCGGTCGGTTCGCTTCTAGGCGGCTTCTTTTCCTCGGATAGCATACCGTTTATATCCTCGGTGGTCAGTTTGCCCTCCTGTTTCAGTTTTTTCAGTCGCACAGCCTGCGAGTGCGACGGCTTGACCCCGTTTGACACCATAGCCTCGGCTACGGCGGTTTGCTGAGTGATGGTGAGATAGGACAGTTCCACGGCGGGGTTGAAGGCAAGCTGATTAGCGTCTACCTTGTCTATAAGCGCCGCAATAAGCTCCGTCAGCCGGATTATTCGGAAAAGCTGGCTTTTCTTTACGCCGGTTCGCTCAACCATTATCTCGTATGAATGGCTTTCGCCTTTTACGCCGTTGTGATTGAGGGCGTCCATCATTACCTTGTACGCCCAAGCCCGTTCGCTCGGCAGTATCTTCTCACGTTGTTGTAGGTTCGATTCGACCATGACGATTGCCGCATTGTAATCGTCCAATTCGCGGATTATTACCGGCATTGTGGGTATTTCGGCGAGTTCACAGGCTCGTTTGCGCCGATTCCCGCAAAGCAACTCATAGCCGCCACCGGCGCGTAGCCGTACAAGCCCCGGCTCTCGGACGCCATTCTGCTTGACGCTTGCCACCATGCGGTACATGGCTTCGTCGTCGTTGACCTGAAAGGGGTGCAGTTCGGGCGGGTAGAGATCGGTGAGCGGTATGAGTTCGACGCTTTCGCTGTCTGTTACATCCGTGTCTACCTTAAATATATCCTCGTAACCCGCAAGGGCGAGGTTCCCGATTGAAGTTTGTTTACGCGGCATCTGTCAGCACCTCCCTTGTGAGGGCGGCGTATGCAGCCGCGACTTTCCCGTTCGGGTCATGGGTGAATATGCTGACGCCTTGCGCCGTAGATTCGGTAACGCGGACAGAGCGGGGGATAGGTTCGCCAAAGATGCGGATTTTATTGCCATAAGAGTTTTCAACGAGGGAAATGATTTGACGCGTGAAGTTCGCCCTGCGGTCAACCATAGTGAGAAGTATTCCCTCGATTGAAAGAAATGGATTGATTTGCCGCCGTATCTGCGCTATACTTTTCAAAAGAAGTTCTAGCCCTTTCGCGTCAAGGAATCGCGGCACTACCGGAATGATTATGCTGTCGGCGGCGGCTAATGAGTTGATGGTGAGCAGGTCTAGCGATGGGGCGCAATCTATGATTGTATAGTCATAGAGCGGCTTCACCTTTTCGATGTACTGCCGAAGAACCGTTTCCCGCCCGATAAGCCCCGCAAGGGCGATTTCCAGTCCCGCAAGGGTATTGTTCGAGGGGAGCAGGTCAACGCCGTCCGGGTGGTGGACAATGCCCGCTGCTGGGTCAAAGTCCGTTTCGTTGATGATGTTCGACATCACGGTGGTCAGCGTGACCGGCAGCTTATTCGGCTCAGAAATGCCGAGGCTTATGGTCAGGGAATGTTGCGCGTCTGCGTCCAGACAAAGGACAGTTTTCCCTTGCCGAGCAAGCCCCGCGCCGAGGCTTGCGGCGGTCATCGTTTTACCGACTCCGCCCTTCATGTTTGACACAGCGATTGTTTTGCCCATAGGTAAATACCTCCCGTTTTTTGGTGGGCAAAATTTTAGCGTTAATTTTACGTTCGATGTTTTGAGATGTAAAATCAGCCCCCATTTTGATTGGAAAAAGAGTGGGATGGAAAAACGCCAAGCCCGCAACCCATTGATTTTACTAGGGTTTTGGATTTAGCGTTATTATACCATAAGGGCAAATGACCCCAAAAATAACACCTATTACCACTATTTCAGAGGTGGCTTCAGTGTTACGGTTTTGGTAGACGTAAGATAGAGTGGTTGAAATATACCGCTCTATCCTACAGCCGTCAAAGGTATGAACAGTTTTTGACAGATGACGATATCACAAGAAGGGTGGAACATAATGAGCAAAATGTTTACGGTGGCAATTCAAAAAGATGAAGTCTGGTATGTCGCTAAATGTCTTGAAAACTCTGTCGCCTCGCAGGGAAAGACAATGGATGAAGCAATGGAAAATTTACATGAAGCGTTGGCGCTCTACTACGAAGATGAAGTGCTGCCTATATTTCCTCAGACATTTGTGACCACACTTGAGGTTGCACTATAATGCCGCCGGTATTACGCCCGGAGCAAGTCATTAAAGGCTTGGAAAGCAATGGTTTTAGTTTTGTCAAGCAACGAGGAAGCCATCGGAAGTATAAAAAAGCCGGACGGACGGTTATAGTCCCCATGCACTACGAAATCGCAAGAGGAACGCTTCAATCAATATTAGAACAGTCAGGGTTAACTCTTGAGCAGCTCATAATGAAGCAGTAACGCTGCGTTGCGCTTGAATTAGCCATAGTTTTAGGGTAAAATAACATACGTCACTTAGGAAAGGAGGCGGCATAATGGACTGTACACTCATGCACAAGAATATCCCGGTCGTGGAGCTTACAATTTCAGAGTATAGCGGAAGCATCGAGAAGCACGGAATCGTCCACAACTCTGCCCATCTGCCGCTTGGTACAGCCGCCACATCAGGCAAGGAGGCGGAAAACATCGTTCCGTTTGAACTCAATGAGTGGTGGACAGGGCGCTCCATACCCGCCAGCCGCGATGGTATATGGGGTGCGCTTGAAGCATTGGGGATTGATAGCACTGTTTTATTGCTGACAAAAGGCTACGGATTAAGCCTATCCGATCAATACTGGATATGCCCCAAAGATTCCGGCCTGCGCTGGGAAACAGTCAACTTCTTTCACAATGATTTTTCAAAAGACATAGGCGAGATTCTATTCGGGCAGGAACCCGCAGATCCCGCGCACCTTAGCCTTATGTCGCCGGATAATACTTCGGACGGTTGGCTCCGCAAGAAGTGGATCATTGCGGACGGCAAGCGGTTTTTGATGAAAGGTGGCAGCGGTGTTTTCAAACAGGAACCGTTCAATGAGGTTATCGCCAGTACGATTATGCGGCGATTGAATATCCCTCATATTCCATACACGCTCACTGTTGACAACGGCAAGCCATGCAGCCTGTGCGAAAACTTTGTGACGCCCGACACCGAACTGATCCCGGCGTGGCGTGTTATAAAAGGCTTCAAGAAAGACAACCGCGATTCACACCTCACCCATTTACTGCGCTGCTGTGAAAGGCTCGGCATATCCGGTGTCCGGGCCGCGTTGGATAAGATGCTCGTGCTGGATTTCATCATTTCAAACGAAGACAGGCATTATAACAACTTCGGATTCATCCGCAATGCGGAAACATTGGAATGGCTTGGCTCCGCGCCGGTCTTTGACAGCGGCACATCCCTTTGGTACAACACCCAGCGCGTTGGTTCCCTTGTGGAGAGCAAACCTTTCCGCAAGAGCCATGCGGAGCAAATTAAGCTGGTTGATGATTTTTCGTGGTTTGATATGGCCGCGCTTGACGGCTTGAAGGATGAAATTGTAGAAGTGCTGTCCCAATCCGAAGATTCGGACGAGAAACGCCGGGCCGCGATAGCTTCAACTGTGACGGAACGGTGCGGCCAGATAGAAAAAATGGCAAGCGTAAAGCCGTCGCTCCTTGCCGATCTGCATAAGAAGCAACGCCAAGTCGCTGAAACATAATGAGTAAAATGTTTAAATGATTTTTCTGCTTTAATTGACAGCGCAAAACAGCTATCCGAGACAGCAAGCGCACAGATTCTACCAACAATAATGTATTGGAAGAATGACGATGGCGAGCATTGTATAGCCACAAACGAACAAATTCTTGACGTGGTTGGGGTTATCTGACAAATAAGAAAATTTACACGAAGGAGACGCTATGACAGCAGAGCAGATACGGCGTTTAGCAAGTGAGGGAGAGGGCCTCACCATTGAATATAAGGAATGCACCGACGCGCTGAATAACTCGGTGTTTGAGACTGTATGCTCCTTTTCGAACCGATACGGAGGGCATATGCTTATTGGTGTACACGATTCCGGAGAAATACTCGGCGTTAATCCTAAATGTGTTTTAGATATGAAGAACAACTTTGTGAATGTACTAAACAACCCTAACAAAATCGCCCCAACAATGTACCTTAGCCTCACAGATATTGAAGTGGACGGTAGAATCGTCCTGCATGTCTATGTCCCGCAATCATCGCAAATTCAACTATGCTCCGGGCGTCTTTTTGATCGCAATTTTGAAGGAGATTTGGATATCACCAATTCAGGAGAACTTGCGGCTCAGCTTATTAGCAGAAAATCAGGGCAGTTCACCGAACGCAGGATATTCCCATACGTCACACTGGAAGATATGCGGCTTGACTTGGTGCCTGTGGCTAAGCGGCTTGCGCTATCGAAAAATAATAAGCACCCGTGGGCAAATATGTCTGACATGGAGTTATTCAAGAGTGCTGGACTATACGATGAAGATAAAATGAGCGGCAACAAAGGGTTCAACCTTGCAGGTATATTGCTTTTTGCAAAGGATGATGTAATCCAATCCTGTGTGCCGGGATATGTGACAGATTGCCTGCTGCGTCGAGATAATCTTGATCGATATGATGACCGCTTAATAGTTAATACGAACCTTATCGAGGCTTACGACAAGATATACGATTTTATCGAGAAGCACACTTTGGATAGATTTCATATTATTGGAAGGCAAAGTGTTAGCTTGCGTTCGCTTATTGCCCGTGAAATCGTCAGCAACATCTTGGCGCATAGAGAGTTTACAAGTTCTTATCGTGCTAGAGTCATCATTGAGCGTGACAGGATCGTGACGGACAATTGGAGCCGTCCTCAGTTCGAAGGGCGTATTGATCCTAATGATTTCACGCCGCGATCAAAAAATCCAACGCTAGCAAAGTTCTTCGTCCATATCGGACGTGCTGACGAACTCGGCTCCGGCGTGCGTAATCTTTATGAATTTACACGAATCTACACAAACGGCGGCGAGCCGGAACTAATAGAAGGTGACGTTTTCAAGATAATCGTGCCGCTGGCGTTGCAGGAGGATAAAGCACAAATAAAAGTCGATTTAAAAGTCGACCGTCAACCTTTAAATCGAACTTTAATTGAAAATGCAGGACGGAAAAAAGGTTCGTATTTGGGATCATGCGCTCCACCAAATAGCGGCGTTGCGACGCCTCAGTGAATGGTGAATAGTTTATAATGAATAATAGGACGAGGTACCTCCAACGCCGAAATTTGTATTATTCACTATTCACCATTCACCATTCACTATTCACTGGAAAGGAACAATAATGGTAGGGAAACCCACTGGGGAGGCCATAACGCTGATGCCAAACAGTAAAAAGGGTTTCAACGTGTGCCTTAAAAAGCATATACATTTGAGCCGAAAACTGGAGTCGCTCAAACAAGCTCGGTCGAATTGATCCAAGCATCGGTTGGCCGTGCCAAATGATTAGCTTTATGTACGGAGTATAGAATCCACTTGTCGGAGGTGACGAGAGAAATATGAATGTTCAAGGGCTAACAGAATACTGCATGCAAAAGTTGGGTGCTGTATAAGATCACTAAATCAGACAGTCTGGCAATCATAGTGCGACTTGTCAATCATAACTTTTCGGAGTATAATCTGTTTGAAGATTGGGACTAAAGTGTTAGGCGGTGAATATATGGAGTCATTAACCGACAGCCAGTTATTGACGAAGAGAGAATTGATGGAGCAATTGTTGAAATGCTGCGGCGTACCACAGAAAAGATCAAGGCACACAACCGCCGCGCTGTTGATGTGACCTCTAGCGATACACATGCTATTCATGAACCTTATCCGCTTGTAGCGATACAGCAGATAGTCTACAATGCCGTCCTTCATAGAACATACGAGAACACAAATGCCCCTGTTCGGATTCTCTGGTATAACGATCGCATTGAGATAACTAGCCCTGGAGGGCCATATGGTAGTATAACGCCGGAAAACTTCGGAGAACCCGGACGTGTTGAGTACCGTAATCCAAATCTTCTGGTAACCATGAAAACTTTTGGATTTGTCCAGTCGTTTGGACGAGGAATAGCTATAACGCGTGAAGAGATGGAGCGAAATGGAAATCCCGCACCTGAATTTATTGTGGACCAGAATATTGTCTTATGTGTTTTGAGGACGAGAAAATGATTCCTATACTGACTTTCTTTAACAATAAGGGCGGAGTAGGCAAGACCTCGCTAATCTACCATTTGTCATGGACTTTTGCGGACATGGGTAAGCGCGTTGTCGTGATGGACATTGATCCGCAAGCCAATCTGACTGCTGCGTTTTTTACAGATGACGAAATCGAAGAAATCTGGGAAAACCCAGCGCCCGGAGCAACGGTATATTGGTGTGTCAGACCATTAACTGGCGTTCAGGACATCGCTGCTCCGATACTGAAGAAAATATCCAGAAATATGTATGTCTTACCAGGAGATGTGGCGCTATCCAGATTTGAAGACACACTTTCACTTCATTGGCCGCTGAGCATGAATAGTACTGATATATACCGACCGATGCGCGTCCTTTCAGCGTTTTGGCAGATTATGCAGATGGCAGCGGCTGAGGTCATGGCGGATGTTATTCTGGTTGACATTGGCCCAAATCTAGGCGCCATTAATCGTTCTGTGCTTATAGCGGCAAATAGCGTGG
>Ga0099364_10008381_pt1 | contig 14559 bp, 11 predicted proteins | sample TergutTh196P3_FD_73070 | JGI IMG/M metagenome (GOLD analysis project Ga0099364, IMG submission 73070) | Microcerotermes parvus P3 segment gut microbial communities from Pointe-Noire, Republic of the Congo - Th196 P3 | ecosystem: Host-associated > Arthropoda: Insects > Digestive system > Gut ... | reverse complement strand
ATGAAAACACCAAAAATTTATATATTGTTCATGTGTAGGGACGACCGCCCTCGGTCGTCCGCAGATTTTAATAATATTCCGTCTTTTATGGGTTCAAATTTCACGGACGACCGAGGGCGGTCGTCCCTACATTCATATATTATTTACGTTAATCAATGCGTATGCCGCTCGCCGTCCCGCGAAATGCTCAAAAACTGCATTATAAATAAAAGTTTAACTTGATTTTTATATAATAATGTGATATACTGTATAAATCAGGAGGGCTTTATATGTTTGTTTCAGGCATTTACAAATCTTTTAAAATGGGTAGCTCCGTTCAAATGGAATAACGGCGGGACGTTGTGCGGAGCTTAATCAGGAAGATTAAATCTTCTGAGGTTCGTCGGTAATACGGCATTTTTTAGTATAGTTTAGGCTATGCTTTGTTAAGTGTTGCTATTTACCGAATGAATATAAAACAGATTAAGTACAGGTTGCGGGCGTTTTGTCCGCAGCCTTTTTAATTTGCAAATTCATATCAAAAGTAAAAATTTCTTTTACTGTTTTTATATTTTTTTAGGAGGAATAAAAAATGAATAACATAAAAATAAGATTGGCAACCGCTACAGAAGCGGATTTTAACGGCATAGTCAGTATATATAAACCAGACGATGAAGGACCGTGGAAAGAATATGAGGGATGCAAAGCGTGGATTACAAAACGCCTCGAACGCGGATTTTATATTCAAGTTGCGGAGATTGACGGAAAAATTATTGCTCACGGCGAATGGATTATCTCTGATGAGCCGAACAGAAAATATGTATATCTTGGTATGCTGGAAGTCAACGAAGATTATCGGGGCAAAGGTGTTGGGCGGCTTATGATTGCCGATGGTATAGAATATGCGAAGAAAAATAACTGTCCGCAAGCTGTCACGTCGCCTGATATGGACAACCGCGCAGATATATTTTATCGCAAGTGCGGATTTATCGACGGACGCAAACTTTTTAGTTTAAAAATGCTCACCGAGCCGTATAAAGACTATCAATTCGAGAAAACAAATCTTGATAAAGTGCCTTTCACCGCAATAAAAGAAAAAAAGTATATTTTCGGCAAAGGGCAGTTCTGTTCAAGGCATATGTGGGAGGTCTATAATGAAAGACCGTCAAACGATACTGACAGATTATCCCCCGCAATTTTATTGCCCGACGGAACGTATATACAGTTAGGCTATTGGGCGGGCGGTGACGGAGGTTATCTTTTGATATGGTCGAACAGTGAAAACTACGGCGATATGATAAAATCCGCATTGTCGTTCGGCTATTCGTTGGGATTACATCACCTTGATTTTGATTATCTTGAAGATGAGGAAAGTTTTATTGACGGATTTGAGGTATATGACAAAAACCAGGAAGAATGTTTTGAGCAAATATATTATATAAATTGAATCGAAAGGAAAATAATATTATGAAAAATAATAATATAGGAAATTACGCGGAACACGCGAAATATTGGGACTGGGGCAATCTCGACCACGACAGAACAACGGGAGATGACGCCGATTATAATTACGCGAAACAATACGGCAAAAATATACTTTTGCCAATGTGCGCGTGGGGGGATTTGGGCGCGTATATGGCAAAACGCGGAATGAATGTTACAGCGTTTGACATAACGCCCGAAATGATAGCCGAGGGTAAAAAGCGTTTCGGCGACATAGAAAATCTAAATTTACTCGTGGGAGATATAAGAGATTTCAGGTTTGACATTGAACCTGCCGATGTCTGCGCTTTCGCTGATTGGGGGCATATTCATTCGATTGAGGAAATAAAAAAAGCGTTAGTCTGTATAAATAATCATCTACGCGACGGCGGTTATTTTTTGCATGAAGAATATTTATTAGGCGATGATAATAACGACGAATCTGACAATGAGCCGAAATTAAAAACATTTCGAACTGAAAATAATCCATATTCAGACAAAGTTGTGTACAAAACCAGTACGGACTGGGAAGAAGCCTCAACAAATCGTTGGTATTGCTCGCAGACTATGTATATTGAGCATAACGACGGCAGAAAAGAACAATTTGAGCATGAATTTTATATGCAGTTTTATGGGCGGCAACAATGGCTTGACGCATTGAAAGAGTGCGGTTTTGAAGTCGTAGGCGAATACAAAAATCGAGAAAAAGAGCCGTGGACTGAAGGTGATAAGAATTGGATTGTCGAGGCTGTGAAATCGACGGCGGATAAAAAAAGATACTGTCCGTCAGTCAGTTTTGATTATTTGCAAACCCCGATATACCGTTATGAAAACGTAGCTCTATATAACGACTTTATAAATCTCGAACAGCCTAACAGCGGATGGTTCCCTCACTATAAGTTTGATATCAACGCCGACGGTAACTGGGTCGGGGGAATTTTCGTAAGAGTAGGATACACGATAAAGACTAAATACGGAGGTCATTTAGGTTATTGGATAGATGATGAGAATAACCGCAACAAAGGCTATATGACAAAGGCATTACTGGCATTGAAGCCGTTTTTATTAAAACTCGGATTCAAACACGTGCTTATATCTAATTCAGAGGAAAACGCCCCGTCCCGCCGCGTATGTGAGAAAATCGGCGCGAAACTACTTGAAATAGTTGATACGCCTGAATGGCACGGATTATATAATGAACAACGCAGAACGTGCCGTTGGGAATGGAGCATTGCAGAGCCGCAAAGCGATATTTTACTGTCTAATCTGCGCCATATCAAAATCGACCTCGAAAAAGATAAAGATTATATTCTCGAACGTCATTGCCGTATTGCTTATGAGTGCGACTGCCCGTGGGCAACAGAAATATCATATGAACAATATCGGGAAAACTGGTTTTCGTGGGTCGGACAACAGGAGGGGTTTTTGGGCGATTTAGTCGAGAGTATGAAAGATGAGCGGACTATCGCGGAAATAATTAAAACAGAATCGGGAGAAACAGTCGGTTTCTTATGGGTCTATTTTCACGCTGAAGATTCTAAGTTTATTCGAGCGGAAGTAAAAGATATTTATATAGAAGAAAGCCATCGAAGAAAAGGTATTGCGGAATATCTGATGAATTACGCCGAAAACAACGTAAAGCGAAACGGAGCGAAAGTTATTCGCTCCGGGACGGGATTAAAAAATATCAAATCACAAAGATTGCACGAAAAGGCGGGATACTATAAATCTTGGTTCGAGTACGAAAAAGTATTGGAAGATAATGTTTGCCGTAAAAATTAATTGAGTTGCAAAAATAAAATTTTATTTGCATATTACCGCTATTTATGTCATATTTAATAGTGGTAATATTTTTTTAGGAGCGATTGTGATAGATAAATTAAAAGCGGCGGCGTGTTGCCGAGTATAACAGATTCGGCTCCCCGAAATGGGTGAGCCGAAATGATATGGATTACAAGTATTTTTTCAATCGTTTTTAATTTTTTTGTGGATTTTTCGTCAGTTTTAATTACTTGCCATCATTTTATGTTCGTGCAGGATTTTTTTTATACTCTCGGGCGACAAGTAATATGTTCTCGCAATTTCATCAATAGTTCTTCCGTTTTTCCTCATTTCGCGTATGTTTTCATTGCGTAGGTCATACTTTTTTCTGCTTCCGTTTTTTGAACCCCATTTGGTTTTGTCATTATCCTGCTTCGGAATATAAACTACCTCGCCTTTTACGTATTTTTGTATTTCGGCAATAAGTTTTTGCGGTAAAATTTCTTTAGCATTTCTATAACTCAAGCGATTCTCCTTTCAATACCATCAGTACATCTCCAAAACAGAGTTATAGAGCGGAAAAATTGGCTTTTCCCGCTTTATAACCTCTACACGTACGGGTGAAATTGAAAGGCAGAAATTGTTAAATTTCTATCTTCCAATCACCTTTCTTGCGTTCTTCAACTAAAACCAGCTCCTTTCGTAACGTATTAGACGTTGAAACGACTTTTAAATTCATCATTTTCGCCGCCTGTATATATTATATACTATAAATTAATATTTTGCAAGGTAATATTTGATTTAAATCAAATATTACCTGTTTTTAAAAATATTTCAGTTTTAATTTAATAATTTACACAAATTTCAAGAAATAAATCTTATTTTGTTGTATAATATACATAAAATTATTACGCCAAATAAACACAGAAGGAGAATTTTTATGAAAAATATAAAAAAAGTAATTGTTATGTTATGCGTTTTGGCATTGATACTGCCAATCTTGATTTCATGCGGCGGGGACAATACCGAAATATCCCAAAATGATGCGGTGGCGCGCAATGAAAACGAATTGGAATCAGATTCAGAAAATGATATTGCCGCCGAAATACAAGATTTGCGTCTTTTAATCAGCGACGATTTGCCCGAAATGGATTTTAACGGAGCGGATTTTAACATAATATATCCGACGTGGAGTATGTATAACGACTATTATTTTTCTGAAGAAGAAATCGGCGAAAAACTGTATGACGCCATATACAGCCGTCAAAAAGACATCGAAGAAAGATTTAACGTGACGATTAATCCCATAACCCGAGGTTATATAGACACTGTACCCGAGCAAGTAAGCAGGTCTGTCAGAGCCGGCACAGACGATTATCATCTCGCGCTTACGCATTGTATCTCCGGAGTAGTTTCTTTGACTACCAACGGTTTTGCATATGACTGGAATACCGTGCCTTATGTCGATTTTGACAAGCCGTGGTGGAACCAGAGAATGAACGAGGAAATGTCTGTCGAGGGAGTTCTTCTCACCGCCGTAAGCGATTTTATTATATTTGACCCGAACGTGGTATATTTTAACAAACAGATGTCGCAGGAACTCGACCTCGGGGATTTGTACTCCGTTGTCAGGGAGGGTAAGTGGACATGGGCAAAAATGGCGGAAATGGCAAGGCTTGCGTCAAAAGATTTGAACGGCGACGGAGCATTTGACGAAAACGACCAATACGGGCTTGTGACACATACGGGTTGGATGATGGACAGCGTTCTTCAGTCATGCAACGTATTTACTACGCGGAGAGACGAGGACGGCGTACCCATCAGCAATCTGAACAGTGAGAAATACGCGAATATTATAGAGATGATACACGAATTAGTCTGGGGACAGTTCACGTTTCGCGGAGAATGGGACCCAAATAATCCCGCTACAACATATGAGTCGCAAGTCCCGATGGACAGCGGACGCACACTGTTTCATATAGACCCGTTGAGCGCGGGTAAAAGATACAGAGCGTATGACGTTGAGTTCGGTATCTTGCCTTTCCCGAAATATGACGAAGAACAGCAGGAATATCTGAGCCTTTCATGGAACGGCTTTATGGTACTCCCAAGAACCGTCAACGCCGAATTTGCGGGAATTATAGTCGAAGCTTTATCGGCTGAAAGCTATAAATATGTTTTGCCCGCATATTATGACGTGCTTCTGACATCAAAAGTTGCGAGAGATGAAGAGTCAAGCGAAATGATAGATATTATATATAAAGGCGCGTGCTATGACTTCGGATTGAATTACGGGGATTGGGGAATCGGGTTTACGGTATCTAACCAGCTTGGCAACAGCAGAACCCCCACGCCTGTTTCTTTTATTGAAAGAAGCGAAAGGAGTTATAACAATCAACTCCGAAGAGTATACGACAGCATAATAAGAAATTATATTGAAAATTAATAGGGATTATGTAATAGTCTAAAATTCACGAATGACGCATAAAATATCACCCATCAGACGAACCAAATCCCCTGCCCCCTTTCACCGTAGGGCGTGACGACCTCGGCACGCCGCGAAATTAATCTACGCGTCGTCCGCGAATTTATATTGCGATGTTGTCGTCATGGTGGTTTTTATATTACACGGGACGTCGAGGACGCCGTCCCCTACGAATAAATTCCTGATTTTTGTCTTTGCCCTCTTTACGAAAGAGGGCTTTCGGCACAAAATCTTTACGTTAATTTAATTTCTAAGGTACTCTAATTGTTAGGGCGAGTTTCTCGTGGTATGAAAGCTATATCCACATTAAGCGCATTTGCTAAATGACATAATGTTTTCAATGTCGGGCTTTGCTCATGTTTTTCAATCCGTGAAATTCTCTGTTGTGAAGTCTCGGATAACTCCGCAAGGTCTTTTTGTGATAATCCCTTTTCCTTGCGTAGCTTTATTAGTTCTCCTAACAGCCTATACTCCATACGGCTGTTATCCCATACTTTTTTGAATTCGGGGTCTGACTGACGTTCCTGTTCAATTATCCCTTTTATGTTTACTTCTACAAATGGCATATATAACACTCCTTATATAAAATTTTTAGACAGTTTTTCACCTAATCTTTTTGCCCTTGCGATTATTAAATCGCTGTCTGTATTCTCGGTTTCGTTTTTTTGTTTACGGTAAGCATGGAGCAAATATGCGTTTGTATCTTCCACAATAACATAAAATATGCGATTATGTTTATAGAAATATACTTCTAAAATCTTTCCTCGCCATGTTTTTATGGTTAATTCATCAAATCTTTCCTCTTCTAATTTTTCCAAAACTGATAATCCGTCGGCTTTTTCGGGTTTGCTAAGTTTGCGGATATAGTCCATTATCAAGTCTTTTCCCCCAACCGTTTCGTAATGATATAATTTCATATTATGCCCCCTTACAATTATTATACAACTTTTAAGATGTATTGTCAAGCGGTTTTTCTCTTGTTGAAATTTGCAGGTATATTTATACACCTTATTCTACCAAATGCGAACACCTTATTCCCCGCCCCCTTTCACCGTAGGGCGTGACGACCTCGGCACGCCGCGAATTTAAACAGACACGGGGTTGTAAAATTACAACCCCGTTATTAATTTTTCTATTCGGCTTAATTTTGTTTATAATAATTAATAAGGCAACCCGCTAAAATGATATCCCTTTCGTCGTCCGTAAATTCGGGTATTTGCAATATTATTTCCTTTACGGAATTGTCCGTATTTATAACATATGCTTTCACACTTGATTTTTTATTTTTTACCGCAGATTTTATTTCAGGTATAAATATAAAACTTTCGGTTTCAAACGGCAAATCGTCACTTTGATATATAAACGGAATCATGCCCCAGTTAATTAAATTGCTTCTGTAACGCTTTGTGGCATATTCGCGTGCGATATTCGCCATGCCGCCGAGTATTTTCTGACACGACGCGGCTTGCTCTCTCGCAGACCCGTCCCCGGGCTTATTCGCAAATATAACGCTTCCGAAACTTACGTTATCCAAGCGGACTTTTTCAAAATCTTTTATGCCGTTTATTTTTTTAATAAGACTTGTATGGTCTATATCTTTTATACTTTTCGCCCTGCTGACATATTGAGGGGCTTTTTTTGAAAGAGTAAACTCTGCGAGTCTCCTAGGGTTTGACCTGTACGACGAAGTTTCGCCAGACGGAATAAGTTCGTCCGTTGTTGTGATTTCATCTGTTATCACGCTGCATACTTTTAACATCAAATTATCGTTTAAACTCTCCATTTCGGGGAAATCCGCTATGTTCGGACCGAATTTTAACTCTGTGTCAACAGGTTTACCATATCCATTATAAACCCTGTTTTCATATACTTTTTTATCGAAAGTATAATTATATTCTTTGTATTCAACGTCAATATCAGTAGCGGGAGTTAAAAATCCGTTATTTATTGCAGTCGCGGCTATTGAACGTGCGTCCATTAACGCTACGGACGCAATCTGCCCGTTAGAGGGTTTTGAGCCCTCTCTGTTCGGGAAATTTCTCGTCGAATGTCTTATTGAAAAGCCGTTGTTCGCGGGAACGTCCCCTGCGCCGAAACAAGGACCGCAAAATGACGAACGCATAACGACCCCTGCGTTTAACAGTTCCGCCGCCATGCCGTTTTTTGTGAGTTCTATATTAATCGGCTGGCTTCCCGGATATATGCTCAACGCAAACTCTTCGCTGCTTATGCCTATCGTTTTATTTTTGATTATATCATAAACGGCGCAGATATTATCGAAAAGTCCGCCCGCGCAACCCGCTATAACCGCTTGGTCTGTCTTTAACCTTTTATTTATTATCTTATCTTTTAATCTAAAATCAATATTCGGCGTGTCGAGCTGATTTTCCGCAGAAGTTTCAACGGTCTTTATTATATCTTCCGTGTTTTCGTTCACTTCTTTTATAGTATAGACATTGCTCGGGTGAAACGGCATTGCTATCATGCACTCAATTTTAGATAAATCTACTTTTATAACGCCGTCGTAATAAGCTGTATCCCCTGGCTTTAATTCTTTATAATCGCCTATCCTGTGATGAGTTTCGTAATATTTTTTGACTTCGTCGTCTGTAATCCATATTGACGATAAGCAAGTAGTTTCCGTCGTCATAACGTCAATGCCGTTTCTGAATTCAATGGGTAAGCCTTTCACTCCTTCGCCGATAAACTCCAAAATTTTGTTTTTGACAAAACCGTTTTTAAACACTTCGCCTATTATTTTTAAAGCGACGTCTTGAGGACCTACTCCGTCTTTTACCTTTCCGCTTAAATGCACAGCTATAACTTCGGGCGCGTCTATATCATAAGTCCTCGAAAGCAACTGCTTCACAAGTTCGGGTCCTCCCTCGCCGACAGCCAATGAGCCGAGTGCGCCGTATCTTGTGTGACTGTCCGAACCCAAAATCATTTTTCCGCAGCCACTCATCATCTCGCGCATATACGTGTGTATAACAGAGAGATGCGCGGGTACAAATATACCGCCGTATTTTTTCGCCGCCGAAAGCCCGAAAACATGGTCGTCTTCGTTTATGGTTCCGCCGACGGCGCAAAGGCTGTTGTGGCAGTTTGTCATAATATACGGCACAGGGAATTTATCCAGTCCGCTTGCTCTCGCGCTTTGTATTATACCTACGTATGTTATATCGTGCGACGCAAGACAATCAAATTTTAGTTTTAATTTTGTATTATTGTTTGAAGTGTTGTGTTCTTTTAAGATTTTATATGCAATAGTATTGTTTCTGTAAAATTCTTTTGATTCAGTCATGCCTAATTCTGATATAACCCTTTTATTTTCGTCCGAACATTCAATAATATCTTTGTTTTTAATAAAAAATGCTCCGTTTTTAATTAATTCTACCGCCATATTTAAAATTACCTTTCTTTAATCTTTATTATATCTTCTGATAATTAAATATTATAACATAAAACAATCATATTGTCAAAATATTGTTTCTGTCGGGACTGGCAATCGCTTAAAAAATATTCAATGCGAAATTTTTTCGCGATTGTCACTCTCTTTAATTTTCTGCGTATTGACTAAATGATAAATTTATGCTATAATTGATTAAAAAAAGAGGAGCGTACTTGGGTCGGAACGAATAAGTACGTTGAGACCTCCTATAAATGAGCCAAAATAGGGCTTAGAACGGATAAATTCGTCAAGCTTTTTAAATTATAGCAAAATGGAATAGGAGCTCTCAAAACATAAAATTTAATTGTAGGACGGGAGCAAATATCTCGTCCTACAATAATGATTAATGCGTATTGATTATATAAACGCAACTATAAAAATAATAAAAATATTTTAGGAGAGATAATATGCCGTATGACGCGGGCGTTGCCTCCGCTGTAAAACATGAACTTACTGAAAAGTTAATCGGCGGCAGAATTGAAAAAATCACACAGCCTACCAAAGAAGAAATAATTTTACACATATATTCAAAAAGCGAGCATTATAAACTTATGCTTGACGCCGACGCTAACAGTCCGAAAGTATATCTTACAAAAGCCGACAGGGAAAATCCCCCTGTGCCGCCTATGTTTTGCAATATACTGCGGAAATATCTGCAAAACGCTAAAATCGCCGATATTTCACAGGTCGGCTTTGACCGTATTTTTGAGTTTAAATTTGATGCGTTCGACGAAATGGGATTTACAAAGCCGTTATATTTATATGTCGAGTGCATACGAAAACAGAGCAATATTATTTTATGCTCCGAAACGGAAGAAACCAATGCGAAAAAAATAATATCCGCCGTAAAATCCGTTGATTTTTCTTTATCCGAAAAACGTCAGGTATTGCCGGGGCTTGCATACGCTCCGCCGCCCGTAGGCGATTTGGAAAACAAAATAAATCCGCTTGAAACAGATAAAGAGCAGTTTATAAAAGATTTTCTTTCTTGCGCGGAAGAATCAGATATACCTCTCGAAAATTATCTTTTGGCAAAATATCAGGGTCTTTCCCCGCTTATCACCCGTGAAACAGCGTTTTTGTCATGCAGAGATACGGCGATACTAATGAGCGAAGCAATAAAAAACGCGGAAAGCGTTTGGTTTTATTTTGACGCGATTATGAAGAGAGTTCGAGAAAATAAAACTATACCGACTTTGCTGTATAAGCCGATTGAAAGAAGCGGTAAAAGCGAAAACTCAAGTAAAGACATCTCACGCGAAACCCCTGAAATCTTTACAGATAAGCAGGAACTGTCGCCTATGGATTTTTCTTATATTGATATAAAGCAATACGGCATAAAAATCATAAGCAAAACGTATAGTTCAATGTCGGAACTTATTGATTATTATTTTTTCAAAAAAGATTATGACAACAGAATACGCCAAAAATCTCAGGATATATTAAAAATTTTATCAAATGCTTCGGCACGCCTGAATAAAAAAATAAAACTGCTCGAAAAAGATTTAGATGAGTGTGATACAAAAGAAAAAGTTAAAATATACGGCGATTTGATAACCTCGAATATATACAGGCTCGAAAAGGGCGTAAATACTCTTGAAACCGAAAATTATTATGACGATAATAAAATAATAAAAATTCCCCTTGACGTTAATTTAACACCCTCGCAAAACGCGCAGAAATATTATAAACGCTACGGCAAATTAAAAACTGCGGAGATTCATATTGCGAAACAGCTTGAAAATGCCCAAAACGATATAATATATATAGATTCAGTTTTCGATTCGCTCACAAGGGCGTTATCCGAGCGGGAGCTTGCGGAAATAAGAGATGAACTTACAGAAAGCGGTATAATAAAAAGACGAAGCGCAAAATTAAAGACAAAGTCAGGCAAGAAGCCTAAACAGCTTCCCGTGTCAAAACCCGAAGAATTTAAATCGACCAATGGATTTAAAATTTTGTGCGGAAAAAATAATAAGCAAAACGACGACTTGACTTTCAGGATTGCGGGAAAAAATGATATATGGTTCCACGCGCAGAAAATTCCCGGTTCCCATACGGTTTTATTGTGTGAAAACTCGGGTAAAACCCCGAGCGATAAAGATATAGAGGACGCGGCAAAAATAGCGGCGGCTTATTCCAAAGGCAAAAATCTGACTTTAGTTCCCGTTGATTATGCGCTTATCAGATACGTAAAAAAACCAAGCGGAGCAAAACCGGGTTTTGTGATTTATTCTAATTTTAAAACTGCTAATGTGAAGCCCGTAGTAGAACGTCCATAAAGGGACTATATTTACCCGTTATCCCTTTATGGACATACCGCTACATACTTTGGCTGTTGCTTTCTGCTGCCGTTTGGATTTAACGCTTTGTCAACGGTAATCTTGTCTTTTACGGCTTCAAGTTTCTGTTTGAGCAATGCACTTCTTGATAATACTGCGCCTGTGCGTTCCATAGCTCGTGATACTTCCCGCACTCATCGGCAATCAGCGTGTCATGACTGCCGCGCTGGATTAACTCGCCCTCGTGAAAAACTGCAATATCATCGCAAAATCTGCAACTCGACAGCCTGTGCGATATATATATCGCTGTCTTTTCGCCAACTACTTCGTTAAATTTCGAGTATATTTCAAACTCGGCAACCGGGTCAAGAGCGGCTGTCGGCTCGTCAAGCACGATAAACGGCGCATCTTTATATAACGCTCGCGCCAACGCGATTTTCTGCGCTTCCCCGCCTGATATTTCTACGCCGCTTTCATAAAAATCCCTGTAAAGCGGTGTCTTTAATCCGTCTGGCATTTCCTCAAGCCTATCGTCAAAACCCGCCATTGACAGGCATTTCAACGCTTTTGCTTCATCTATATTTTCAGAAGCCGCGACGTTCTGACCGAGCGTAAACGAGAATAATTTAAAATCTTGAAAAACCACGCCGAATATCCTCATATATTCATCATAGTCATATTTTTTTATGTCAAATCCGTTAAGCGTAATTTCACCATCTGTCGGGTCGTATAGTCTGCATAATAGCTTAATCATCGTGGTTTTCCCGCTGCCGTTCATGCCGACAACTGCGAGCCGCTGACCGATATTTAGTTTCATATTTAAATTTTTCACAGCGTAATTATCGCTTCCGGGATATTTAAAGCTCACGTTTTTAAACTCTATTTCATATTGATTATCCCTGCGCTTTTCTACGGGTATTGTGCCTTTGTGCATTTTTGACGGTATATCAAAGAAACTCATGTAATCTTCTATAAACGGAGTATTATACTTAATAGAACTGATATTCCCGGATATTGATATAACCGCGTTAATCAAACGCTGCATAAAACTTACATACTTAATAACGCTGCCTATTTCAAAAAGCCCTCTCATTGCGTGCAAGCACACAAATATATATGTTAAAATTTGCAGCAGATGTTCTAAAAACGACCTGAAAATATTAAAAATAAACTGGGTGTTCTGATACTTATTGCCTACGTGTTTGTTAAGGCTTTCAAGATATACTTCTTTAAACCATATTATTATTTTATCCTGCCGGTATATTCTTACATCTTTGCCCATGTTATATGAATCTATCGCGCCATGAAAACGGTTCGTATCAATCATATCATCTGTTATACTATTGCTCAGTCCGGCAAGTTTTTTCTCTTTGAAAAATATATATGCTATATTAACCGCCAGTAATAAAATAATCCCTAAGATAAACATGATTACAGTTGCGTTAATTCCCTCGCGCAGTATCACAAAGAGCATTTCGCTGAATAAATATACTGCAAAGCAAATATTTATTATATCTGAAATAAGACTGTCAATATCCCACAGCAGGAATGATTTTCCGCGTCCGAAAGCACGTTCGTTATCAGCTATTTTCCGTCTGAGTTGTCTTACTTCGGGATTTTCTAAATCGTCATAATCAAGCGATAACGCTTTTTCATGAAAGCGCAGTTCTTCTTTTTGGGATAATATATTATCGCTGTGATTATATGCCCTGTTTATCGTGCTTTTTAAGATTTCGATAAGAAAATTCCCGCCAATCGTTATTAAAACTAATATTATCAGCTTATTTACTTCCCTGCTCCCGAAAAGCTCGTTTACAATTTCAGCCGCCATATATATGCTGAAATACGGCGCAAGCTGATAAAAAAACTGTCTGACTATCATAAGCGGGAAAAATTTGGGGCTGAACGAATGAAATAATTTTATTGCCTGTATATTTATGTTAGATTTACGCATTTGCTTGTACCTCCTCAATATCCACAATATTATTTTCAGCATTTTCTTTATAATAATGGCTCTGTATATCATACATATACGCATATTTGCCGTTTAATTTGACAAGCTCATCATGCGAGCCTATTTCTGTTATATCTCCGTTTTCTATAAAAAATATCCTGTCGCAGAAGCGCGTGCTTGCAAGCCTGTGCGATATATATACCGACGTTTTATCTTTCGTCATCTCGTTATATTTTAAATAGATTTCGTTTTCCGCAATCGGGTCAAGCGCGGCTGTGGGTTCGTCGAGTATAACAAACGGCGCATCTTTATATAACGCCCGCGCAAGCATTAGCTTTTGCCGCTCACCGCCTGATAAATCTATCGAATCATCATAAATGCCTTTCATCAGTTTAGATTTGATTCCGTTGGGCAGTGATTTTATTTTATCGCCGAGCCCTGCGCGTATTATAGAATCTGTTACGTTTTTATCATCTATATATTCATAATGCGAAGCCACAAACTGCCTAATCTCGATTGGCAGTAAAAATATATCCTGAAATACTGCCGAAAACAGCGTGTAATAATCTTCGATATTATAATCTGTCGTGGGAACGCCGTTCACTAATATTTCGCCCTCTGTCGGGAAATATAATCCGCAGATTAATTTTACAAGCGTAGTTTTACCTGCGCCGTTCGCCCCGACGATTGCTAATTTTTCACCTTTGCCGATTTTAAAGCTAAGATTTTTCAGTGTGTAATCTTCTGCCGCCGGATATTTATAACTCACGTTTTTAAACTCTATATCAAGCGGATAGTCAGCTTTTACAGGCAGTTTCACACCTTCGCCGTGATTATATTTCTCCGGCAAATCAAAATATTCCCTGTAATATCCTATTCTGAAACCTTTGCTTATTATTCCGTTAATATCATCGACGATATTTCTAAGCCAGTTTGAGAATCCCGCGATTGCCGCGAAATAAAATATAAAGTCACCCACACCGATTATATCATCAAAAAGCATCCTGCACAGTACAAAATATGCCGCGCCTTCTCTAATTAAAGTAAGCAGTGCGCCGATAATTCCGCCGATATAAGAACGCAGACTTGATTTTTTAGTCCAAATAAATCGTTATTTCTGCTCGCCTTTAAATAAATCGGTAAGCCAGCCGAGCATACTGTAAAT
>Ga0099364_10008380_pt1 | contig 14559 bp, 10 predicted proteins | sample TergutTh196P3_FD_73070 | JGI IMG/M metagenome (GOLD analysis project Ga0099364, IMG submission 73070) | Microcerotermes parvus P3 segment gut microbial communities from Pointe-Noire, Republic of the Congo - Th196 P3 | ecosystem: Host-associated > Arthropoda: Insects > Digestive system > Gut ... | reverse complement strand
TAGCTACTAAGATAAAATTATATTCGTTATTTAAATGCTTATGTACAACTTCACCGTTTTCATCCAGGAGATCAGTCGTAAATGGGGGTAATTTATAAACAAAAGTCTGATCATTATTTATATTAAACTCAAGCTGAGTAGTGGCAGGGTTAGAGTTAGAACTGAAGCCTACAAGCGGTTCGGCAGAACTATTTCTAAAAAGAAAGAAATATGGGAAAATTGTAGCCACGAATTCCTTGAGCGGCGGCGTAGTTTTTTCTAAAGTAACATTAAAATCTTTAGTAAAGTCTGCCCCTGATGCGCTTCCGTACATAACTGTTGCTTTAACTTGAAAAGTATAATTACCGGTCTTGGTCAGCCTTAAAAAATTGCCGTCGACAAACGTTGCTTCCGATTCTGTAGCGGCTGGCGATTCAACAATGCTCCAAATAATGTTACGGTATGTGGAATTGTTAGGCGTAATATCGGCTAAAAGATGAAGGTTAGCGGCGCCGACAGAAGCCGAAGCGCTATTATCGCCTATTAGCGTAATATCTGTTACAGGAACAAGCGCATCGATTACTTCAGAGCTAAATTCCTGAACATAATCTGTAGTCAAATTGGTTCCTTGTGTGATAGTCGCTCTTATTCTTATATTTCCAGTTGTAGTCGCAGTCAGTATATTGCCGCTAAATGAGGCTGCTGCTGTTGATTCTGCATTGTCAATACTCCATACTATGTCCCTGTTTGTGGCAGTTGCCGGTAAAACAGTAGCGTTAATGGCAATAGGTACATCCCTTACAGTTATTGCCGGAACACCGGTGATGTTTGTTACCGGTATAGGATTTACCGCAACAGGAATCACCTGTGTATAAGGCGTTCCCATCGCCGTTCCGTTTGCGATTGTCGCTGTAACATCAACCATTCCTGTTCTGACTGCATTTAAATTGCCGTCTGTAATTGTGCCGTCTACCGAATTGACAGTCCATACGATGGTTCTAAACGATGCGTTTGATGGAACGACCGTTGTTATGCCATCATCATCGCTATTGAGGTTAAAGTTTTGTCCTATTATTGCAGTACCGCTGCGGAAGTTAATGCCTGTTACAGGTACATGCGCAAAATTAATTGTGAAATCCTTTGTGAAATTTCCGTCAGCTATCCCGTTGACAATTGTCGCCGTTACAGTGACTGCCCCGGGCGCAGTTACGGTCAAGGAGTTTCCAGTAATTGTTGCCCCGGTTGATCCCACATTCGTAACAGCCCATGTTATTGTCCTGTTGGTTGCATTTGAGGGAACAACAGTAGCTCCGGCATTTAGGTTAAGCGCTGTTCCGAATGAACCTGTTGTCGCAACGCCTGTAATGTCTGTAACAGGTATTCTGCTGAAAGTTATTATAAAATCTTGGGTAAAAGGAGTCCCGACTGCCGCCCCGTCAGTAATAGTTGCCGTAACAACCACTGTTCCCGCATCTGTTGCAACTGCGCTGCGGTTGGTAACAGCGCCGGTTACATTTGCCCCGGGGGCTGTGCTGCCTGACCCAAGCGCCCATGTTATGGTTTTGAAAGTTGCATCGGCAGGCTCGACTGTAGCAGTGTTAAGAGCTACAGGGTTGCCGACAATGCCTGTATCCGCTATGCCTTTAATTGATTCTACAGCAACAAAGTCATCAACCACCTCGATGTCTTCTTCGATAATAAAGTCAACGCCTTCTTCCAGCCCGTCTGTAATTGCAGCTTGAATAGTAATTGTACCAGGACTGGTCGCTATAAGAGCGCCGTCTATAATGTCTGCGCCAGTATTGCCGTCATCGATTATTTCCCAAATAATTGTCTTGTTGGTAGCGTGGTCCGGTACTACGGTTACACTGCCAAGCGAAAAAGGTATGCCTATAAGAATGTTTGGAGGAATGCCGGCAATGGATTCAACAGGTATAAATTCATCGCCGATAACACTAACTGCACATTCAGCAAAAAGGCCCTCGGGCGATCTTGCAGTAATTGTAGCAGTACCTTGGCTAATACCGATAACCAAGCCGTCGTCTACCGTAGCAACGGCTGCATTATTTGTCTCCCATGTAATGGTCTTGTTGGTAGCATTCGAAGGAGAAATTGTTGCAGTGATTGTCCGCTCTTCCCCGACTTCCATTGTAATTTCCTCGGGATCAATTGTTAAGCCGCTTATATAAACTGGCAGTTCCGGACCCTTGCTGCAGCCGATTAATCCTGTTGTGATTATTGCCGCGGTAATTATTGCCGAAATGACGATAACTGTTAAACTTCGCAAAGTTATAAATACGTTTTTCATACCAAACTCTCCTTAAAGTGTAATATTTTAATATATCAAATTTTTATGGAATTTTCAAGTTCGGAAATAGGGTTATGTCTTGATGCTATTAATATTGCACTAAAAATATTAAAAAAAGGAAAACATCTATGAGGTAACTTTTGATTTAATGGTCCGCTGAATCCTCAACCGAGACCGTAGGTCGAAGGTTCCCCTCTTGATTACGCTGATTAATACGGATTTTTCGTACTACGCCCATATATAAATCTTAAAAATCCGCGTAATCCTATGTATTTTGTCAAGGGGATTTTGAATTTTCTTCTTTCCCCTGTGACAGCTCCCGGCCCAATTATGCACTTAATAATTGGACTTTTTCAGCCTCCTTCTTTTTTTCAGGGGATATAAACGGTCTTGATACATATCTCACCTCATCCCTCATTAATAAATACAACAATTCAGCTATTCGCCGAGCTACCGCTACTATAGCTTTCTTCTTACCTTTCGATTTTTCTATTGTCATATACTCAAACATTTCTTTTAACTTCCCGCCTTTCTTAGCCCGTACAGTCGCCCAAGCCGCCTGTACAAGCATTGCCCGGACATAAGAATTTCCCCTTTTGGTGATTGAGCCGTACCTTACGGTATCTCCGGACATAAACACTCTCGGTACAAGCCCCAGATAATTGCTAAGCTGGCTTGCGTTTTCAAACCTCGCCGCTCCGACATGCGATACAAACGCAAACGACACTTTAGGGCCAACTCCGGGCACTTCTTGCAGCCGTTTCATTTCCTCGTCATTAGCAGCCTCTTCATTTATCATCCTGTCTAATTTTTCCTTTCGCTCTTCTATCAAATCAAGGCACTTTGCAAGGTATTCAGCCTCATCCCGCTCCATCCCGACCAGTATCTGAATTGTTTTATTTCGGGCTTCGCCTGTTTCCAACTCTGTCTTTTTAATAGTAGTTATCCCTTGCGAAACAAACAAAGCATGCAAAAGATTAATATTTCGGGTTCGGTTTTGATCCGCCCTGCGATAATTGGCCAGTATTTTTCTCCGCCCCATTTCCTTGTCGCTCGGAACAGTTACCACGGGTAATCTGTCCTCTGAGAAGTCTTCAAGTATATGAGCCAGTTTCAACGCATCTTCCTTGTCGGTCTTTTTCATCGACTTGTAAATTATAGATAAACGGCCGGGGTTCAGCACATACACTTGACATCCGACAGACGCTTCCATTTCCTTCGCCATTATGAATGCCAGTCTGCAGGATTCCAACGCTACTTTGTCGCCTGGACGTAGCTTGTTGTACAATCCCTGGCGGGCAAACGGATATGTCTTTCCGTTGCTTTTTGTTACTTTCCCGCCTTTTCCTACGACAGCCATTTCGTAAGTCCTCTTCCCAAGGTCTATCCCAACATACCTTGTTAATGTTTTCCGCTCTTTCATTTTCCTACTCCTTACTATAAAATAAGGACCGGGAGCGATTATCGGCTGTGATATAACCGTACTCCTATTCGAGGTCTGCCTGTTCGACAGGCAGCCTCATTATTTTATACGATGGCCGGCTTAATATTAATCTTCGCGCCGAGGTTCCTCAAAACTATTGATTTCCTCACATTACGCATCAACCTTCCACCGGCTCCCTAGTCCCGTCAGACCAGAGTATCACTTTTTCCGATAATTTAAATCATAGAATCTTCGCGGACCGATACTACCATCCTTTTTACCATTCGGGGGAAAAATCATTTCCAATTTGATAAAATGATGATTTTTTATTCCAGTTAGCAAATGATGACTGGTAACAATTTTTACAGGGATTCGGCATATCCTCTTCGTTGTTTACGATTTTACGGAAATTAACCATTTCATGCGAATTCCACATTTCTTCAAATGTTTCATATTTATCAATATGAAATAGTTTTATAGGCGTGGACATGCAGGGGCGCACATAACCGTCAGAGCCTAGGAAAAAATCCCGCCATAACATGCGGCAGCTTTTATGCGAGCTGTCTCCTGCAGGATCCTTCCCGCTCAGGTGTGGTAACTTTATGCTAATCCCAGCTTTTTCGGCAATTTCCCTTGCTTCATTAAAAACACCTTCAACTTCATCCATGCTGTCGTATAACGATTCGTCAATCATTTCATTTTCAAATACAGTAAGAAAAACGCATTTTGCCTCTTCCAAGCCTATATCTGCAGCAAGCTGGACAATGCCAGGAAAATCATGCAGGTTGCTTTTCATCAAGGTTGTAACAAAATTCATATAAGGGAAAGCTGTTCCTTGCCGTTTTTTTTCATTAACTATTGCTTTTAAACCTGCAATAATCCTGTCAAAATCCGCCCCTTGCCGTATCTTGTCGTTTTTTTCTTTTGTAGCCCCGTCAATGCTTACCGCAATGACATCTATTTTTTCTCCAAATATTGCAGGCATTAATTCCCCAAGCTTCATTCCGTTTGTACAAAAGTATTTTCTTATCCCGTAAGTATTTGCCCATTTAAGAAAATCACAGAAATCCATGTGCATTGTCGGCTCGCCCCAACCCATAAGGGTTACTTCTTCAACAAAGTCCGCCATGCTGTTAAATTTTAAAAGCCATTCCTTGTTGAAAAAAACCGGTTTGAAATTTCTGGCATTTCTTCCGCACATAACACAACTGAGGTTGCATGAGTTAGTCATTTCAAAAACAAGCCTTTGGGGTTTGGATTCCAGTACAAGCTCCCCCGCTTCCATTTCTTTTTTATTTAAATCCGTGTTTGCCTTTTGCCTAAGGCTTAATTCTCTTGTCTGTATTAAATTGTTTGTTTTAGCTCTTAGTATCATAAAACCTTATCCTTTCTTCAATTTCCTTAATTACATAATCCGGCGTTGAAGTTCCGGCGGCAAGACCGATTGTTTTTAATGAAAAAAATTCCTTAGGAATATCTGCGGCCTTTTCTGCAAGGGTACAGGGTTTTCCAGAGGCTTTTGCTATGTCATAGAGGCGGCGGGTGTTGGCAGAATCTTTTCCGCCGGCTATTATAATTCCGTCAACTTTTCCCGTTAATTCGCGCAGGCTGTCCTGCCTTTCCTTTGTTGCATTGCATATTGTGTTGACAATTTCCAGGTCTGGAAAATAACGGCTTATTACCGAGCCTATAGCCTTGTATTCTTCGGCAGAAATTGTCGTCTGCCCGATTAAAGCTGTTTTTGCATTAGGCGATATTGCGAAAAGTTTTTTTGCGGATTTTTCCGCCATAGAAGGGGAATTGACAATCTCTATTCCGGTGCCGGCATTTTCATAGTAGCCGCGTATCCCGGCAATTTCGGCATGGGATTCATCGCCTGCCAGAAAAAGAAAGTACCCTGCCTTGGAAAATTCTGCTGCTTTAAGCTGACTTGACTTAACCTTGGGGCATGTGGCATCAATTACAAGGGCTCCACGTCTTTGCAAATCTGCTTCTGTCTGCAAGCTTACACCATGGGCGCGGATTATTACAGCAGCGCCATTAAAATTTTCAGGCAGTTCTTGCAGGTCAATAATTTTTAGGCCCCGGCTCTCGAGTTCTTCAAGTACATGCGGGTTATGGATTAGAGGGCCAAGGGTGTATACATTCCCGCGAGAATTTTTCTCGATTTCGCAGCAGGCAGTTTCCACTGCCTGCCTGACCCCCATGCAAAAACCTGTTACCTTTGCCCGAATAACTTTCCTTTCAAGCAAAATCAACCCTATGATCTAGCCTTTTGATTTGCCAAAGCTTTCTTTTTTTTCTCCCGTCTGATTTTACGGTTTTCAAACAGATTGACAATTCCCGATGCAATAAACATTGTTGTATATATGCCGGATATCATGCCTACCTGTAGGAGTATTGCAAAGTCCCTCATGGAACCTGTTGTAAAAATTATCAGGGATAATACCGCCAGCATTGTCGTTAATGTTGTGATGATGGTTCTTGTAAGAGTGCCGGTTAATGAACGGTTCAGTATATTAACAAAACTATCATCGGGGTATATTTTAAGGTTTTCCCTAATTCTGTCAAAAACAACAACGGTATTGTTGATTGAATAGCCAAGAATTGTAAGTATTGCGGCTATGGTGGTTATATTGAATTCCATTCCGGTCAAGACAATAAAAAATACAATCACAAGAGTGTCATGAATAATACCAGTTATAGCGCCAATAGCATATTTAGGCCTAAAGCGTACAGATAGATAAAGCAGCATAAGCAATAATGTATAAAAGAACAACATTCCCGCCTGACCTGTAAGAGTCTCTGAAAAACGGGGATGCACAAAATCGGAACGGAGAATAACAACTTCGCCTTCCCCGAATTCTCTTTCAAGTATTTGTCTGACTTCTCTGGCATCTGCTTTCTCTTCTACAATTACAACTGCATCATCCTCATAAAAAATATCTTCTTCATCTTCATCAGTGAAAATATCTTCTGCTATTTCTGCAATTTCATCTATTTCTTCATTAAAATCTGCTTCATCAAAATATTCTTCATCTTCAGAAACATCTTCTTCGGTAATTATTGCGGCTTCTTCAATTTCCTCGGCTGCAATACGAATTAAAAATTGCTGATCCTGCGGGCTTCTGCCCATGTTTTGTACTGTAACATTTTGTTCAAAACCTGAAAAAGCCTCTCTTATATCGCTAATATCCTTAATATCCTCATTATGCGGATCCACATAATGCACAATATAGGGCCTTTCGCCAAGTATATGATCTCCCTGAGCACTGCGGACAAGCCATCGCGATTCTATTTCTTCGGGCGTACTGGTTAATTTATCGGAATAATTAATTTCTATCCCTTCAATTTCTAATTCAATAGCTTCTTTAAGAGAGTTAATATCGTTGTAATCATTAAACAAGAATGTAAAAGTTTGTATTTCGGCGCCGGAACCTGTTGTAATATAAATATAATCCCCCGAAATTTCCATCCTTGCATTGCCCCTGCCAGACCATGTAATGCTGAAAGCTGTAGGGGCAATCTGAACTTCATAAATATACCCTGATTGAAAATCTACTCCAAGGGTAAATCCTCCTAGGGCAAAATAACTTGCTACGCCGGAAATTGCTAACAGAGCGGAAAATATCATTGCCGGAATAAAACATTTGGAAAAGCGTATTATCGTTTTCATTATTTTTTTCCTCCTGCAATTTCACCCTGAACATTTATTTTTGCCCAAGTGATTGAAACCTTTTTTGTACGAAGCACGTCTGTGCTAAAATCAAATATCAACCTGGAAACAAATAAAGCTGTAAATACTGAAGAGAAAACTCCGACAGCCAATGTTACAGCAAATCCCTGAATTGGGCCGGAACCGAGCTGCGAAAGGAAAATAGCCGCAATAAAGGTTGTTATATTGGAGTCCATAACCGCCCAAAAAGCTTTGCTAAAACCTGCTTCTACTACCGCTTTTCTTGACTTGCCAATAAGCATTTCCTCTTTCATGCGTTCAAAAATAATAACACTGGCATCTACTGCCATACCAATGGTCAGAATAAAACCGGCAATACTTGGCAGGGTAAGAGTAAAATTAAATGCAGAAAGAATACTGAACATCATGAAAAAATTTATCAATTGGGCGAAAACTGCATTAATTCCAGCCGATTTATAGTATAACAGCATAAAAACCATTACTGCTATAACACCGCCTATTAATGCAAACATACCCTGATTTATGGTATCTTGTCCCATTGAGGCTCCGATAACCTGCTGATTAACTACCTCCAGTTCTACAGGCAGGGCGGTTTTAAGGATTAATGCGATATTATTCGCTTCTTCCAGATTAAAGCCTGTAATTCGGCCGCTTCTGCCAAGAGCAGACTGTATTGTAGGATAGGCTTTTATATGACCATCCAGCACTATAGCCAAAGATTCGCCAATATTGGCGGATGTCAATGCTAAAAATTTTTCCTCTCCGTCAACATTCAGAACGAAGTTTACTTCCGGCCTTCCGTCTATATGATCCCTGCTTACAGTGGCATCTTCAATATAAGTGCCGTCAAGCCCTACATCTCTTCTTAATGCAAGAAAACGGTATGTTCTGTCCGGATTCATAATTAATTCATCCAAACCATAACGATCTTTCTGGTAAACGCCGCGAATAATTACATCTGAAGAAACAATTGACGGGTCGATTAAATTCCAGTTTTCGTCAAAAGTCGAGCGAAGGTTATTGCTGTAATATTCGTGGAATTTATTGGTCTCTTCTGTATCTACAATATGGAAGGTAAGGCTGCCTTTGCCCATTACTATATCGTAGATCCTTTCCGGATCCGCGCTTCCGGGAATTTCAATATAAATTTGATCGACACCCTGCTGCCGGATTACAGGCTCTGTAAGGCCAAAAAGGTCTATACGTCTGTTAATCTCTGTAAGGGCTGACTGTAATTCCATGGATTTTTCATCAGATGAAAGGGCTGCCCCGCGTCTTTCTTCCAATACATCAAAGTTTGCCTGTAAAACAATGCTCATCCCTCCCGATAAATCAAGGCCAAGCTGTACAGCGTTTTTGTGCAGGTCTTTAAGGCCAAGAATTTCTTCCCTGTACCTTGCCTCGATAAGGTCTTTAACGGCATTTTCGTCTGGAAAAGCGTTAAGGGTTGTAAGCGCATCCCATTTTGCCGGCATGTCTTTTTTTTCTTCATTGTAAAGTTTTCTTGCCTCGGTTATTAAATAAGAATATTCATCCGGCAAATCACCGCCTGCCCTTACAATTTCGATAAGCCTTTCAAATTCCGATTCTGCCGCTAATATTGCATTTCTTTTAATCTGTTCACGGGTTTCAAGGGCAAGATCTTTTTTTTCCCTGGGTACAATAAAATACCATTGTATTGTCGGCCAGAGGAATAAAAAGCATACCCCCAATACTGCCAGGACAATGATTAACCGGTATCGTTTTTTCATAATCTTCTCCGTATTTACCTGATTTTATTTTTTTTCATCTTCTGTAGGAGTATCTTCCTGGTTGTCTTCTTTTGCAGATGTTTCTATGCTGGAAACCGAGCTGCGGCTGAATTCAATTTTTGTGTTATCATCAACTTTAATGATGACAGATTGTTCTTTAACACTCTGTATTGTTCCATGGATTCCGCCTATGGTAACTACACGATCGCCTTTTTTTAATGTGGAAAGCATTCTTTGCGTTTCTTTTTGCCTTTTACTTTGCGGCCTTATTATTAAAAAATAAAAAATCGCAATAATCGGAATAAAGATAAGCAGCGAACTCAAAAAACTTCCAGTACCTCCCCCGCCGGTATCTGCGGCTGGAGCGCCATTTTGTAACAGAAAAAGACCAAATTCATTCATATTTACTTCCTTAGTTTATGGTTTTCATTAAGACTATCATAAAATTTAAAGTATATTCAAGTAGCTAGAGGGTAAATTTGCATAAATTGGATTGATCTTTACACTTTAATGAAAAAAAAGTAATATATAATAGAGGTTCCTTAATGCTGTTTAAAAAACTGATTAACAAATTCAGATCTGTCTTTGAATCGTATGGCGAGGAAATAACCCGCGATACATTCAAAGGGGAGCTTAATTACGAATCAAGCAGGCTGTCTTACCTGTTTTTTATGGCTATTGTCGTATGGCTGCCCTATATCCACCTTGATCTGCAATTGCATCAATTCCCGGTTTTTGCCGTAGCCCTAAGGCTTTCCTTCAGCCTGATAAGCATCATTTTGTTGTTATTTAAACTTTCCAAGCGTTTTAAGAACAGCCCAGGTATATTGTTAATGCATCTTGTCACGTCTCTGTATATAATTACAGCCCTGGTTACAGCCAGTGCGGGAAAGGCAGCCCAAGCATATATCGGAGGGCTTGTCCTTGTTTTGCTAATGCCCACATTTGTACCATTTACACTCAAAGTAAAAATTTTGCAACCCATATTATCTCTTTTTGTATTCTTTATAACTGGAGCTTTAACTGGATTGGAATTTTCAAGTCTTGAAGTCCGGTATGCCCTGAATGATTTATTTGCAGCGGCAGCGCTCGGTTTGATGCTTTCATTAATACTGAACAACTTGAGAACCAAGGCCTGGAAAAATCAGCAATATCTAAAGAAAGCAATGGCAGAAAATGAAGAAAACCTAAAATTGTCGATTAGAGCAGAAACCGCAAATCTGGCTAAAAGTGAATTCCTTGCAAGAATGAGTCATGAAATACGTACGCCCATGAACGCAATAATCGGTTTAGCGCAAATAGAGCTTCGAAAAGGAGGCCTGAACAAAGAACATGCTGCTACTCTGGAAAAGATTTATAATTCAGGGAACAGCCTCCTCGGGATTATAAACGATATTCTTGATTTGTCTAAAATTGAAACAGGCAAGCTTGAGCTTATTCCCGCTGAATATGATGTACCCAGTCTCATCAATGATACTGCGCAAATAAATGTTGTAAGAATAGGTTTAAAAAAAGTCAATTTTATAATGGAAGTTGACAAGAATCTGCCGTCAAGGCTTTACGGTGATGAACTGCGAATAAAACAGGTACTCATCAACTTATTGTCAAATGCGATAAAATACACCGATAAGGGATATGTAAAATTATCTGTCAGTCATACATTCGAAGACGATTGCGTGCAGCTTAAATTTACTATTGAAGACACAGGCCAGGGCATAAAGCCCGAAGATCAGGAAAAGCTCTTTTCTGAGTACCAGCGTTTCAATGTGAACACAAATTATACAACCGAAGGAACCGGTTTGGGTTTATCAATAGCCAAAAAGCTTGTAGAGATGATGGAAGGCACAATTACGTTGCAAAGTGAATACGGAAAAGGCAGTACTTTTACAGTAATGCTAAAGCAAAAAGCGGTAGAATGTAAAGAGATCGGCAATGAAATTTCCCAAAACCTGCGAGACTTTACATATTCAGTCGAAAAGCAAAATTTAAAACCGCAAATATCGCTTGAACCCATGCCTTACGGAAAAGTTTTGGTTGTTGACGATATTGAAATAAATTTAGATGTCGCAGAAGGGCTTTTATCAGCATTCGAACTGAATATCGAAACCGCAAAAAGCGGCTTTGAAACGCTGGATTTAATAGAAAGCGGGAAAACTTATGATATTATTTTTATAGACCATATGATGCCGCGGATGGATGGAATAGAAACTACACAAAAACTGCGGGCTTTGGGTTACAATGGCACAATCGTAGCGCTCACTGCCAATGCTATGGTAGGAAACAAAGAAATGTTTATGGAGAACGGCTTTGACGGATTTTTAGCAAAACCGATTAATGTTCAGGAAATAAGTCAGGTTTTAAACGAATTTATCCGCAACAAGCACAAAGCTAGCCTATAAACCATATTCCTCTACTATTGCATAATAAGCAGCTTTTAGAAGATCTCCTTCCATGTCATTAGCATATTCCCAATAGAAAAGCCCTCCAAGGTTATGCTCTTTGTTATATTTGGCAAGTTCTTGAAGCATTTGTCCATCACAATATGTTATCCAGCTTCCGTTTTGTATAGTTGGACTGTACAGAAATGGGGCTTTTGCAGTATCGTCCCAATAGCGGGTGTATCCTGAACCAGGCTCCAAAAGATTCTTTATATTAGGATGATAACTTAAAGATGTACTATTAAAAGTAGATGAAGCGGCGCCATAGCCAGGTTTGGCAGGATTGCTGCCGGCGGCAACGCCTCTCCATTCCTTTCCGTAGGCAGGGAAACCTATCATCAACCTATCCGAAGGAACGCCTTTGGTAAGAAACCTTTGTATTGATTGGCTTGTACTATCGCTTTGATTTGAGCTGCCCGAGCCTGTTTGAAACAGGTTTGCATCATGAAAGGGCCTTGTCCAGGAACCCGCAGCATCATAAGCCATAAGCGTAATCGAATCTGCCCATTGCGCTGCAAGCTGTGTATCATTTTGAGTGTTAAAATTAGATGCAAGCGGGACACAGGTGGAAAGTTTATATTTTTTCCCGGTTTCTTCCTCCAGTTCATTCATGGCTTCTTTTAATTCTTTAAGAAGGCTTACCCAGTTCTGCCTGTCAGCAGGTCTTGAGATATATGCCTCATCTGGGGTACGCCCGCTTGCAGTACCGGTAGTAGGATATTCCCAGTCAATATCCAGGCCGTCAAGGTCTCTTTCCCTAAGCAATATAATGCTATTTTCAACAAAACGGGCGCGCAATGCGGGGTCGTTGGCCATATCGGAAAACCAAGGGCCGTTCCAGCCGCCGACAGAAACATTTATCCGTAGGTGGGGGTATTTTTGTTTTAATTTTGCAAACTCTCCCCAAATATAACTGTTATTCGTTAAATAATTATTGCTGCCAATAAAACTCATTGTAGCTTTGTCTGCATCCCTAAGGGTGGCAAATGAAAGCACTATGTCGGTTAAGTATTCTCCTTTAATCTGATCCGCTGTCCAACCAGGATTGGTATTATATCCTGGTGGTTGTTCACTTGCGGGAGGTCTCGTACCAGCGGAAATTGCCCATGTAACCCTGATATAGGCTTTCATGCGAACAGGAAAATTCGCAACTAGGTAATGCGTAGCCGGAAATACAGCGGTTATTTCGCCGGAATTCGCAGCGTTAGTTGCCGGTTCCGCCGTACCTGCAACGGTAAAGAAATCAGCTTCCACGCCTTCTAGGGTAAAGCCGGTTTTGGCGGTTAGGGTAATTGTCGCCGTGTAAATTGTCCCTGCAGCAAATGCAGCGGGGCTGCCGTTCCATGTTACGGTTCCGGTGTACTGATCTGATTCTGCTATATTTGTTACCGGCACAGCTCCGGTTACCGGCGGCGTAAGGCCTTCAATGGCGGCAATGCTTATTACGTAGGCTGCTGTTGCAGGAAATACGGCTGTTATAACACCGGAGTCTGCAGCGTTAGTTGCCGGTTCCTCAGTACCTTCAACTGTGAAGAAATTGGTCGTCACGCCTTCCAGCGTAAAGCCGTCTCTAGCGATTAGGGCAATGGTAGCAGTATAAGTTGTTGATGCTTAAAATGTGGTGTGGCTAGGGTTCCAGGTTATAGTTCCGGTGTATTGTAGTGTTGGCATAACAGTTCTCGCAGGAGTTGCCCCGAATACAGGCGGTGTAACGCCTTCGATATTAGCAATATCAATAACAGTATCAAGCTCAGGTTGGCTGACCTCACTGCATCCGGCTAGTACGGCACATAAAAGAGCCGCCGCAATTAATGAAAGTTTTTTCACAACAATATCCCCCTGTAATAAATTATATCATTATTATCAGAAAAAATCAGCCTAAAAATTTATTCGTAGCGGGGTATTTATTCCCTATTCCCAAGAGGGCTTCTAAATACAGAATCTCCAAGAATTATGGCAAGGCGGCCTTCGCGCAGTAAGCTGCGGTTTTCCGGAGTAGAAATAATTTGGAGGGTGTCATTGCGGTTAATAATTGGGTCAGTAGGGTTAATTCCAAAAACACCTTGGGCGAAAATTTTTAAGGGGTTTTCGCCGACAATAGCTGCTATTTCAGGAGAAAGTCCCGATGGCCTGTTTGCAAATAAATTATCCATAGAGAAATAATTTGCCATTGAACCTGCTTTTGGATTCAGCATATTTTTCTCAAAAATAAGATTCATTTCTGAATCCCATATTTTTGGAAAAAGGCAGGGTCTTAGAAGCGCTGAGTTTCTCCTACCATGAACCGGCAATTCATCTTTGGCAATAATTATAATTCCGGTATATGCCGGGGTAATAACAGGATTAAAAGTTCTGGGGATTTCTGACACACGGTTATGCCGTATAAGCGCAGAACTGATTCCCTCAATATTTAGTGAATAATTCGCTGTAAGCCGGCTTAAATCGTGCGAAAGCGCAGGCGGCGTTGTTTTCGCCTGAAGCGCAAGGGCTTCCAGGTCTGAAATTGCCCATTCTCCTTGTTCGATTACATCCGAAATTTTTAACGAAGAATCAACCTGTAAGTTCAAAATGCAAGGGCGTATCAGCCTGAGGTATTCGGATGCAATAATCATTTCTCCCTGCGTTCTGCCTGCCGGAAGTTTTATGCCGGCAGAGACAATATCCAGAGAAATAACAGCGCTAATTTCCATTTTATCCCATTCAACAGCGCCGCTAATGCTGACCTTTGCCTGCCCAAAAACAAATGAAGATAAAAAAACTAAACAAAATGCCAAAAGCATTTTAAAAAACACCATTTTCACTTATTTTATTCTCCAAAATAAATCTTTATTCAATTATCGGAACTTTTAGGGCTTTTCCTACCGATAGAATTTGATTTATTTGCATATTATTCTGTTCTGCCAGTCTTTCAATACTAGTGCCGTAAGCACGGGACAGCGACCACAGGGTATCGCCTTCTTTAA
>Ga0099364_10008379_pt1 | contig 14560 bp, 12 predicted proteins | sample TergutTh196P3_FD_73070 | JGI IMG/M metagenome (GOLD analysis project Ga0099364, IMG submission 73070) | Microcerotermes parvus P3 segment gut microbial communities from Pointe-Noire, Republic of the Congo - Th196 P3 | ecosystem: Host-associated > Arthropoda: Insects > Digestive system > Gut ... | reverse complement strand
TATGTCAATTTCTGTTTCATCGGCCTCAGGTAAAACTGCAACTGTAACTGCGGAGGTATGAATTCTTCCGGAAGATTCGGTGCTTGGCACCCTTTGAACACGGTGAACTCCCGATTCATAACGAAGGTTCTCGTATACATTTTTCCCTGTTATGGAAAATACGATTTCCTTAAAACCGCCAAGTTCCGTTTCATTGGCACTCATTATTTCAAATTGCCAGTTTTTGGTTTCCGCAAAGCGTGAATACATTTTATAAAGTGCCGAGGCAAAAAGAGCTGCTTCTTCTCCTCCCGTACCGGCGCGTATTTCCATAATGATATTTTTTTCATCCAGAGGATCCCTGGGAATTAACAGGAGCTTTAAAGCCTCTTCTGCTGTATTGATTTTATCTTCAAGCTCCTTAACTTCTTCCCTGGCCAAATCTTTAATTCCGGGATCTTTTTCTTCAATTAACAGAATTTTTGCATTTTCAAGCTGCTCCGTTAAATTGTTTAAATCCCTGTTCGCTGCATAAATATCCGAAAGATGGGTGTATTCCCTCATAACATCCCGGTATTTTTTTTGATCCTTTACAAGGTCGGGATCCTGTACTGTTTTTTCCAGCTCCCTGTATTTTTGCAGTAAGGATTCAAGGCGTTCACTTTTCATTAGAATAGTATAATGATTTTGGAAAAGCTGTCAAAGTGCCTGTACACAGGGGGAAGTGTTTTTTTTTATTTGATATGGTATAATTTGATTGAATGAACCCGGCTAATATTAAAGATTTTTTGCTAAAAATTCCCGGTAAATTACAGACCTTGTTTATTCATATAAAAGATAATTTATTTGCTTTTCTTGATGAATTACCGTCAGGGAAAAAGAAGATCATTTTAGCTTCCCTTGGCGGGTTTACTGTTTTATTGATTATTATTATTGTTATATCATTGGGGGGGGACAATAATGATAATTTTACAGACAGGCAGCTCAGCGGTTTTTCCATTCCCCACGAAGAATTATTCTTCCCCGATGAACCGGACTTTGTTCCCGCTTTTCTCCTTGATCGTGAGCCAAGACTTTTTTGGACCCTTGATGATATAAGGCTCTATTGGAGGAACCCAATGTATCACGACTTTTGGCGGGATGAAATTAGCAGGACGGTAGATAATTTAATGGACGGTGTTCCTTGAACTTTAAGCGCCCCGGGACGGGATTATTTATAATTATTTTTTCATGTATTGCCGCTTTTTTAGTTCTTTCCTGTGCCGGAACTCCCTCCGAGCATCCTGAATATGTAGAACAGATAGATTCAGGTACCCCGGAAATAACTCTTCCTCCTGTAAGAGCTGCCGTTCCTGTGCCGGAAACGCAAGAGCTCCCGATTCCTGAGTTTAGCTTTACTCCGCTTCCTTCACCAAGCGTGATCGATGAGAGGCCAGTGGAAATACCTGCGCCTGTTACACCCCTTCCGCCTCTGTCGGAATTACCTGTGCCGGAGCCGCAGCCTGAGCCAATACCGCCCGAACCAATGATCCCAGAGCCGCCAATCTCTGAGCCGCCTTTAATTGATTTTCCGCCTCCCTATCCGCTCCTTCTTGAAACGCTTGATACACCGATGGCTGACACCGCTCCTGAAGAACCTGAAGAACCAATAGCCGACATTCCAATTGAAGAACCGGAACCCGAAATAATGCCTCCGGCTCCGCAGCCGGCAGCTCCTCCTCCAGCTCCTCCGCTCAGTGTCCCGGAACTTCCACCTGTGCCGCCCGTTCAGCCCCTTCCTCCTGCACCGCAGCCTGATCCGCTGCCTCAGCTTCCTGCAAGGCCGATTCCCGATCCACTTGGAGAAGATATAGTCTTTTCCAGATCGGTGCGTGCTACAGTGGGACAGATTGTGGAAATTCCCTTTAGGGGAACGGGCTGGGTATTTTTAGGAGAGCTTGCAAACAGGCGCGGGATTAGGTATGAATCCAGACGTCTTGATGTAAGAGATGGAGAAACAGAGGGACAGAGTTTTATTTTTCTTTGTGAAAGCCCCGGTACATATATTTTAAGATTTTACAGACAGGATTTTATCCAGGATTATATTATTAACGATCATGTGCAGGTAATAGTAGGGGAGAGCTCAACCCTTATTCAGCCGCCCATGCCTGGAATGGAAAGGAGCCGCGTAATAGCTGAACCTCGCTGGCCTACATTGCCCATGGCTCTTAGCGAGCCCATCCCTCCTTCTGTTACTCCTTACGATCCGATGCCGGCTCCCGCAATGCCGGCTCCCGCAATGTCTCCTCCTGCGATCCCAGTTCCATCAGCAGACTTGCCTGTAATTCCGCAAGAGCAGGTAGCTCCTCCTGAAACGGTACTTCCGGATGCTCCCGAACTGTCAGGAAACGATCTTGTTGGAATTTCGCCTGACGTTACCACAGAGGACTTTGCTCCTTTCCCGGAACCAGAGGCTCTGCCTTCCGCTTCGCCTCAGACTCTGCCTTCACCAACATTACCTACAATTCCGGTACCGCCGCCGGATGAATTGCCTGTAACGCCACCCCTAGCTTTGCTGCAGCCGCCAGCACCGGAGAGCATCCCCTATGACGAGCCAACATTAAGTCTTACTGAATATGTACAGAGAGCAAGGCAGGAATTTGATGCAGGAAGGGTGGAACAAGCCTTGCAGATTTTGGATATAATGAGGATTCATTATCCCATGGGATCCGATGAGGCATGGTGGCTTTATGCTCAGCTTCTTGAAGCAAACAGTCCAAGCCGCGATATTCGTCTGTCTCTGGAATACTATAGAAAGCTCATTAATGAATATCCCTTAAGCAGCAGGGTGCCCGAAGCTCAAAGAAGGGTAAGTTATCTTGAAAGGTTTTTCTTTAATATTCGTTAGTGAGTCAGCGGAAGGTATCGACATATGGCAGCCAGCAATGAGAACATACCTTCCGCTAGTTTAATCTCTAAAATGTATTTTAATCGTTATTTTTTTATCAGCCTTCCCTTTAGACTGAATGTAAAAGGCAACCTTTTATCAAAAAAAGGAAAATGATATTGCCCGTTATCACTTTCTTCCATTTCTCCAAGATTATAATATAAAGAATCATATTCATTGAAAAATTCTATTGTTAATCCTGCCTTTATCAATGAGTTTATTATATCACTGACTTTGTACATCCAGCCATAATTTACTCCCATTTTGCTATCTGAGACATAATCTCCCATTTCCTCTTCATATTCAGGTTCTCTGATAAAATACGGATACCTTACTTCCAATTTATTTTCTTTTAGCTTTTCTTCATCAAAAGCCATGAAAAAAGGATGGCTATCCAGGACATATATAACACCATCTTCGTTTAATAAATGTTTTATTGTTTGTGCCCACTTATTTAGATCGGGAAGCCAGCACAACACACCTTCTGTCGTAAAAACCATGTCATACTTTTTGTGGTGTTTGTCCTTTAATTCCATAATATCAGATTCTATAAAATCTATATTTTTAATACCTAATTCATCTGACATTTTTTTTGCATAAAATATATTATCCGGTACTAAGTCAACTCCGGTAACAATTGCACCTTTTTGAGCAAGTAAAACTGTATCGGCCCCGGTATTGCACTGGAGGTGTATAATAGTTTTACCGGAAATCTCACCCAATTCTTTCTCAATGATTTTACTAAAACTATGTTTTTTACCTAGTATTGCTTTTTTATAATACTCGTAATGTACCTTAGATAATTGTCCCCATGCCGCTTTATTTGCTTCTATCTCTTTCATTTTTATTTTTTCCTAATCGTAATATGTAAACCATGGTACAATCACACGTGTATACACACCTGAACCATTGCAAGCAATACATCTTCCTCTTCCGCCGCATGTACGACATCTGCCTCCATCTCTTGTATTTCCTATTCCATGACAATAACTGCATCTTCCTGTTCCAAAACAAGCAGGACAAGGTTCTCTCGTAGATGATGTGCTATAACATGAAATGATCAATAAAATGAGCAGAATTGATAACAAAGTAAATAAATTTTTACTCATATCTGTTTCTCTTATTTAATAAAAAAATTTATCTTTAGTCAACTGTTAAAAAATTTTTAATATTCCTTTGAAATAATATGTTCAATGCCTATATTATTTCCTAAAGATCTATATTTAAGAAATTCCGGGACTAAATTTACATTTTTTAATTCATCCAAATAAAGCCAATGCAATGTTTCTTTATTTCCTTGATCAGTAAAAGTATTATCCAATATATTTATTGTTTCTTTTACGTCCATTAAATAAAATAAAACTACTTCATGATAATTTTCATTATTTATCTTTAGAAACCGTTCTTGAACAAATGCTAATTTGTTAATTTTAAGCTTTAATCCAGTTTCTTCCATAACTTCTCGAATAACAGCTTCCTCTGAAGTTTCATTCATATTTACTCCGCCGCCGATTGTATAAAAGACTGGATGATCCACATGTTTAGCAACTAAAAGCTTATTATCATCTATGATCAATGCTGCTACCCTATAAGAAAAAGAACCTTCATTATTTTTTATGTATATTCTAGTATTATCCATATAATTCTACACAATGATATTATCATCCTATATTTTCACAATTGTCAACATAATAATCTTATGAATTTTTGATCAATTCAATAAACTTTTTAAAAACTTCATTACGATCTTTTGATGTTTCAAAAAATGGAAGATTATATTCTATACATTGTTTCTTAATATATTCATTCTCTCTAATTAATCTATTGCAAAATTCTAATAGCTCCTTTTCAGGCATATTATATGAATAATGGCTTTTAGTATCATACTCTCTAAATATTTTTAAACGTTCCTCTGGAGTAATATTTTCTGATAAAAAGTAAAAAATTTTACAATTATCTTGTTTTATGTATTTTATGTAATCCATTGGTAACAATTCATAAACATCTAAAACCATTCCGGGCTTGAATTCGTTGTATCTTCCACTTTTCAACATAGCATTAATAAATGGTGCAATTGTTTTACTGATACCGCACAACCTCTCAATATCGTCCATCTTTGCCTTTGTATCAATACCAAGTATAGGAAAAACTTTCTCAAATCCTTCGTTTATTGAATCCATTACAATATGTTGATAACCATATTTTTTAGATACCATGTTTGAAATTGTACTTTTTCCAGAACGAAACACACCTGCTATAATTAAGTTTTGCACCATGTAAATTACAATATAATATTACCCTATTTTTGTCAATAACATTATTTCTATTTCTATAAGATTAGAGACCATTACGCATAACGATCTAGATTGATGACTTAGGTCTGCCTTATAAAGGAAACTGTTTCTTGCAACGAAGAAAAGGCGGCTGTTGTCACCAAACCATAGGCACACCGTCAACATACCGCCAAAAGTTGCCCGCTGTTGTGGGTTGGGCTGCGGAATAATAATATCGCGTTGCACCTATGAGTGCAGTGTTCTGAGAGGTTTTTGAAAAGCTATTCCAAACCGCCAAGTCTGCACCGCCGTAATATACTGTTGTAAGGCTGTTGCAATTATAAAACGCACTTGTACCGACAGACTTAATACTTGCGGGAATAACTATGCTTGTTAAACCGCTGCCGCTGAACGTACTTTCGCCGATAGTTTCAAGCAAATTGCCTTGTTCAAAAATTACTGTTTTAAGGTTCGCGCAGTTAATAAATGCCCACATACCAATTTCCACTACACTTGCAGGAATAACTATGCTTGTTAAGCCACTCATGCTAAACGCGCTAGAACCAATGCTTTCAAGTAAACTGCCTTGTTCAAAAGTTATGCTTTCAAGGCTTGCACAACCATCAAATGCCAATGCGCCGATTTCCTTTACGCTTGCAGGGATAACTATGCTTGTAATGCCTGTTTTCTCAAATGCACTTATTCCAATAGTTTTAAGGCTACTTTCTAACGCAAAGGTTACACTTGTTATACCGTTCCGATTGGAAAAAGCATGGTCTGCGATTACCGTTACAGGTAGATTATTGTGAAATGCGGGGATAAACACATCGCCACTTGTAACTGCTCCACGAGATACGCTGTAAGAAATGCCGTCATCATTTAATGTAAAAGATAAACCCGCCGTACCCGTTGCATAAGCAATACGAGTTTCGCCAGTATGTCCACATCCACTACAAGTAAATGTTTGAACGCCGTTGGTTGTTGCCGTTGGAGTGGTTGTTGTCACCCATTGCATATCGTGTATCGCACAATGCCACGGGGTAGGTGCTCCGTCAACATACCGCCAAAACTTCCCGAATATTGTAGGTTCGGTTTCGGAATAATAGTAACGCGTTGCATTCGAAAAATAAGGACTGACAGTGGGAATATTGATTGCATTCCAAGCCGTTATGTCCGCGCCTAGATAATATATTGTTATCAATGAGGTGCAAAGCGCAAATGCACTACTGTTAATAGTTGTTACACTTGCAGGAATAACAATATATTCTAATACTGAACAACCCTCAAAAGCGGAAGTGCCGATGGTTTTAAGTTGACTGCCTTCCGTAAAATTAAGGCTTGTGACTGGTCTATTGTAAAATGTACTATCGGTAATTTGGGTTACAGGCAAGTATTCGCTTTGTGCATTTGCGCGATGGAATGCGGGGATGTAAATATTACCGCCTAAAGCCGTGCCGCTTGATACACGGTAAGAGGTGTTGCCGTCAATAAGGGTATATGATAAACCCGCAGTACCCGTTGCGTATGTTATTTGGGGTGTTCCTTGTGTATGTGTACAATTATTACGAATACAAACAAAGCCCTGTATGCCATTTGTTGTTACGGTTGCAGGTATTGCGACCATTTGTATATTGTGTCCTAGTGGGTTGATAGTTTGCGTAGTTAAAACTGTTTGGCAAAGATTACAACGCGTTTCTCTCTCTCCAGATTCCGTGCAAGTAGCGGGCGTTGTATGGAATATTCCATAGCCGTGCGCTGATGGGTCAATGTCGATTTCACGCTTTTCGGTGTGAGTAGGATTTCGTTTGCAGGTGCGGGTTTCCTCACCTTTTTCAATACAAGTCGGCGCGGTTGTTACTACCCAATCGTTCCAGTCGTGATTAAGCGGGTCAATGTTTATGTCGCGCTTTTCGGTGTGCGTATTGTCGTGCTTGCAAATACGAGTTTCCTCGCCCTTTGTGGTGCAGGTTGGGTTTGTCGTTACCACCCAATCGTTCCAGTCGTGACCAAGTTTGCTACCCACATCTGCTATTGTATCGGTTTCCGAGCAACCGCCATTTTCACAAGTTGCGGTTTTCGTTCCATCAGTTTCGCAAGTTGCGTTGCCATCGGCAATATATGTCACAAAATTATGTCCGAGTGGGTTAACATCACGCTTTTCAATGTGAGTATTATCACGCTTGCAAGTGCGGGTTTCCTCGCCCTTTTCGGTGCAAGTAGGGGCGGTTGTTTGCGTCCAATCGTTCCAATCGTGACCGAGTTTTTCAATAACGATGCTATTACTTATTTCACCGCAACGATCACATTCGGCAGACATTTCGCCGTCAGTTGTACAGGTCGCGGGGGTTGTTATAGTTTGGTCTTTCCAATCATGCCCAAGTTTAGCAATTGGACGAGTGTCTGTATGCGCCGTGTCGGTGCAAGTGCGAGTTTCAACACCATCGGTTGTACAAGTTGGTGCAGTAGTTACGACCCATTCACCCCATGTGTGTGTATGTTGTGGTGGATTTTTACTCCCGCAAGCAACTAACACAGGCGCTAGCGCCAAAACGCATATAACAGTGCAAAATAATAGCAATCTCTTTTTCATTTTTCCCTCCCGCACACTTTATATTGTACGATGTTAGGACGAAAATTGCAATAAATTTCTACCTGCACTTATTTTATTTGTAAAACTTTACGGCCTTTGCGCCTTGCATATTGTAGGGTCTGATACGCGCCCCCGTAGTTTCGGGTCACATGAAAAATGCAAAGGTCGGACATATCAACCATTATCTGGTTGCGGCGCGAGATTGCGAACTTCCTGGGCACGCTAATTTCGGGGAAGATTATCTCGTCATATTTGGTTTGTAGGTATTCCATGTCGGAATCGTGCGGTTTGTAATAGGCCTGCACATAGACCGTCTTTATATCGTGTGTTGTTTTCAAGGTTCGCACCCCGTCATGGCACATGGAATCGAATTGCCCATAGCCACCGAATAGAAACACGCCAAAGCCGTCTTGTATCAGTTGTTCGACCTTTTCAATAAGCAAAGGGAGCAGTCGGTTGTATTCGCCGTAGATTTCTTTATGACCAAAGAAGCAACAGGTTTTTGGTAACTTGCCCATATGTATACGATACACAGTTCTTCGCATAATAGCAACGCCTATGTTCCTATATTTAGAAACATAGCCGTCTTTTACGATTGCTTAAACCGCTATACACTAGGAACGCAAATGTTTCTACATTTGGGAAAGGAGATTTATGAACGAAATAACCGAAAAGATATTTACAATGATGGCAAGCCGTAGATGGTCTGCATACCGCCTGGAGCAGGAGTCTGGTGTTTCAGCACCTACGATTCGGCGGTGGCAACAATCCGATATGTACCCGACAATCCCAAATATCATGCAAGTCTGCGAGGCCTTTGGGATTACGCTTGCCGAGTTCTTTCTTGACGGTGATATGGTTGAGTTGACTCCCGATGTAAAGGAACTACACGCGGATTGGCGCGCACTTACCTCCGATGAACAAAGTGCGGTTCGCGCGGTAATTAAAGGCTACACAAAGCGGAAGAAAGGCTAATCGTGGACACGGATTGAAGCCACGCCATCGCACTTTTTGACTACTCAAAAATCGCCCATTTTTGCCTTGTTTTTGATTATTTTGTTTTTGGCACGTTTCGGCCGACCAGGGTGAGCTTCTGCGCTAAGACTTTTCTTTTGTGTGCAAAACCGCCCGAATAATAAAAAACCCCGCATCTTGTGGATTTTGGCTATTTTACCACTGGATACGGGGTTATTTTGGTTGATGCTAGACTAAGACTTATCTAACATCATCTTGGCGGAAGCGTTGGGAGTTGAACCCAAGTCCGATGAGCTGTTTGCACATCCTTCTACATACTTAGTCGATTGTTTTTCTCGACCGTTACCCTAACAAACGACAAAAAGTAACGGCAGTACAAGATTTGTGTCGAAGTACAGTCCGCTTGTCCGAATTGTACGCCCTAGCATTTTTGGTTCCCATAGATACTAAAATGCTAAACTCTCGTATGGGTCACGGTTAAGCGGCTAACGCAAGGTTGCCGCTAAAACCGGTGTTGTTGACAGATGTTTTTCCGTCTAAATTTTGTGCTTTACGCCCACATGGCGGTATGCCGAACATGCCCTTCCCTCACCGTCGAAGCCATTTCGCCCCCGTGCGGTGTCACAGAGTGACATGAACTATTATACTCTATTTGTTTGACAAAATCAATATACTTGGCTATAAATAGACCATGGGCATGGAGGGCATGAGCGGCGAAGAGAAATTTATGCATATTCTTAAATTTCTTTTTTTCGTGGTTGTCTTTATTTTCATTATGATACCAATACAAATAATTTGGTTTCTTGTTTATTTTATCGCAAAAGCATGTTTCAAAAAGACCTTTAACCTTTGGAAACCAATAGAAGCATACGGACGATTTACCAAAGCCTGGATGGACAGAAAATTTTAAACCCGTCAAAAAACATTTGTTATTTCAACGGCTTCATTGTCGGGAACAATAAACATTCACGTATTGAATGTACACCGGTTAATAACATCACCATGCGATCGATACCGATTCCCAATCCGCCTGTCGGAGGCATTCCGTATTCAATAGCATTCAAGAAATCCTCGTCAAGCATGTGAGCCTCGTCGTTTCCTTTTTCACGCTCAACCATTTGAGCCTCGAACCGTGCGCGCTGATCAATCGGGTCGTTGAGCTCGCTGAAGGCATTTGCCATTTCGCGTCCGCAGATAAATAATTCGAACCGTTCTACCAACCTCGGATCATTTTTTTTCTTTTTAGCAAGCGGTGAAACCTCAACCGGGTAATCAATAACAAAAGTGGGCTGGATTAATGTCTTTTCAACAAGCTGGTCAAATGCAGTGTAAAGCAGCTCGCCCCATGTTCTGTTTTTAGGCATGTCGCATTGAAAAGTCTTTTCAAGTTCTTTTTCGATTTCTTTGATCGACAATTTGTTGAAATCAAGCCCGGTGGTTTCACGCACAATATCAACCATCGGAACACGTCGCCACGGGTGTGCAAAGTCAACATCATTACCTTCATAATTCAATATAAGACGGTCAAGTGTTTTCTTTAATACATATCTGAATAATTTTTCCGTAAGGCTCATAATGCCTTCGACATCGGTATATGCTTGGTATAATTCCAAAAGAGTATACTCCGGATTATGCTTATAACTCAGGCCTTCGTTGCGGAATACTCTGCTCATTTCGTAAACTTTTTCAAAGCCGCCTACAATAAGGCGTTTCAAATGAAGCTCCAGCGCAATACGCAGATACATTTTCATGTTAAGCGCATTGTGGTGCGTTATAAAAGGCCGCGCCTCTGCTCCGCCGGGAATATTTTGCAGTATTGGCGTTTCGACCTCTAAAAATCCTTCACCGTCCAAAAACTCGCGGATTGATTTAATAATTTTACTGCGGAGTACAAAAATTTCTTTGACTTCCGGATTAACTATTAAGTCAACATAACGTTCACGAAACCGCAAGTCGGGATCTTTTAGTCCGTGGTATTTATCTGGCAGCGGATTTAATGACTTGCCAAGCAATTTTATTTCCTTGACATGTATTGAAATTTCGCCCGTCTTGGTTTTAAAAACAGTACCAACGGCACCGACGATGTCGCCCAAATCCCAATCTTTGAACAATCCGTATGTTGACTCTCCCACATCATCAATAGCGATAAAAAGTTGAATCTTTCCGGCCTCGTCCAATATATGAGCAAAACTTGCTTTACCCATAACGCGTTTTAAAACTATGCGTCCTGCAACAGCTACTGGTTGCTTTTCAAGCTTTTTAAATCCATTCAAAATGTCCGCCGATTGGTGCGTTTTTTCAAATTTTACAATTTCAAACGGGTCCTTACCGGTTTTTTGTAATGCAATCAACTTTTCGCGACGAATCCTTTGCTGCTCGTCCAAATCCAATACATTATTTTCCATAATTGGAAGATACTAGAAAAGCGGACAAAAAGCAATCTTTAATCTTTTTCTTGTTCGCGCATATTTTCAACTACATAAGCAATCAGCCATTGTTTTAACAACCGCTTCGGCATTTTGGACAATTTTTTAACTTCCTCATCTCTTTTTTCTTCATCCGGAAAACCTTTAGAACTCCAATGCACAGCCTCATTAAACATGCATATATCACGCAATTCTTCTTCTGTATAGCGCATTCTATCAATATGGTCTGACTGCTTGATTATTACCTCTTTTTCTTCTTCGGTAATATTCCCGATAAGTTTTAATTCGCTGCGTTTTGTAAGGCTTGCCATCTTAATTTTCTCCTTACTTATAAAAAGTTCTCCACATTATAACATACGTCATAAAAAAGTCAATAGCGCAAATACTAACCCGTGGACAAAAAGCAACCCAAAAGTCTTTCGCGTTATATAACGGGCGAAGATATTAATGCAAAAAAAGAGATACCTAAACGCTCTATAAGCGAACCACCCACCCAAAGTGTGGTAAAAGGTCCACGTGAAGGCTACATAGAAAACATAGACACAAATATTCAACTTGTTGTCAAACGCCTTAAGTCCGATGACCTTGTTATGGAAAACTTTACCGTCGGAAAACACACCAACACAAAAGTTACTATTGCATATTTAGGCAATGTTGCCGATAAAAAAATAGTTGAAAAGGTTGCTATGCGAATAAAAGAAATCAACATCGACGGCATAATTGACAGCTATTACATATCACAGTTTCTGCAAGACAAAAAATCCTATTTGTTCCGCCAAGTGGGCAGCGATGAAAAACCCGACGTCACGTGTGCGAAAATATTGGAGGGACGAATTGCCATTTTCGTGGACGGAAGTCCCATAGTTTTATCCGTACCATACATACTGTTTGAAGATATTCAAAACAGCGATGATTACTATACCAACGCGGCAGGAGTGTCCCTTCGCCGCTTTATCCGTATCGTCGGTGCAGCAATAGCAATTGTCTTACCCGGGCTTTATATTTCTATGCAGCTTTACCATTACAAAATTGTACCGCTGAATACTTTAGTAACCATAACAAATGCAACGGGAAGCACACCGTTTTCACCGCTAATTGAAATAATTTTCGTTTTAATTCTGTTCGAAATTATATACGAAGCAAGTCTGCGCATGCCTAAACATCTTGGAACGGCAACAGGTCTTATAGGCGCGCTTGTTCTTGGCGATACCGCAGTTAAGGCGGGTCTTTTATCAAGCCCTGCTGTCTTGGTAGCGGCGCTCAGTAGCATTATGATGTATATAATTCCAAATCTTGCACCCCAAATATCGCTGCTTAGGTTTTTCTTCTGTATAATAGGCGGTATCTTGGGACTTTATGGGCTTGTTATCGGTGCTATTATACTTATTGTTTACATGAATTCGTTAGACAGTTACGGAGCACCTTTACTCGCCCCTTATGCACCCCTTGTTAAAAGCGACCTTAAAGACGGCATCATAAAAAAAGAAATCCGTGCAATGGATACACGCCCCCGCTCTTTTGTTAACAACAATAAACGGAGGGCAAGATGAAAAAAATCAGCTCGCGTCAACTTATAATTTTCTATTGCATTTATTCTTTTTCAATAAAGTTTTTAATGCTGCCCTCTTTGCTTGCCAAGACGGCCGGCAAAGATGCATGGATCTCTGCACTTGCAGGTACGCTGTTAGAATTAACAATACTATTTATTGCACTTACCGTGCTCACACGCAACCAAGATACAGACATATACAGTCATTTGCGCGGCGAAAATCCACGTACAAAAGTTGTTCGCTCTGCAATGGGAAAAGTTGTTATATTTGCTATGCTTGCGGTTTTTTTATTGCAACTGTTTATTCTTGTCAACCAAACTTTTCACCTGCTTAACGAGAACTTATTTGACAAAGTCTCTGTCCGTTATTTTTCCATTCCTCTGCTACTGTTGGGTATGTTCTTTTGTTTTATGCCCGCACGCGCAATTTTCCGAAGCGGTGAAGTTTTTTTCGTATTCATAATAATCGGAATCGCACTGTCTGTATTTCCTGCTATTACACGTATAAACGCAAGCGAAATATTACCCATATTCAACAATGGCGTGTCCCAGAGCGTAAAAGCTTTTTATATGAACGTCATTTACTTTGAAAGTGCATTCTTTTTACTGATGTTCATGGGGGATATAAAAATTGAAAAGCATTTCCGCAAAAAACTTATGATTACAGCAACAATACTGGGTTTGTTCTTTGTATTTTTTGTATTTATGTTTTATTCGCTGTTCGGGCCGCTTGCTCCGCTAAAAAATACTGCGGTCTCAAATTTAACCGTTTATTCTTCTTATATAACGAACAATGGGAGGCTTGATTGGGTTATTGTTACAATGTGGCTATTGCTTTTGTTTCTTCGGATTGGGGTTACTTTCTATTGTGCGTTTGCATGTCTGCGTTACATTACGCACCTGAAACACCGTGCGGGATACCTAAGCGCATGTCTGGCGATTTTTGTCTATTTACTCAGTACATTCATTTTTGCAACTACACAAGATTTGACACGCTTTATGGGAGCAATACTTTGGCTGATTGCAGCATTATATGTAATCGTGCCCGTACTGCTGTTGATACTGGGAGGACGAAAGAAAAATGCTTAAATTACTTTGGCAAAAAAAAGCCTTGATAATCTTTTTGGTCGTTCTGATTGTATTGCTGCCCACGGCGGCTTCACGGCCTGCTCAAATGCTGTCAAAAACTTTGTTATCCGAAATTACCATCGATAAAATCGGCAATGAATATGTGCTGACCGGGGAAATGGTAGAAACCAAACCAGGAAGCACATCAGATGAACAAAAAACCAAACCACTGAAAGCAGCCGGTCTGTCTGTCGGAGCGGCAATTAATAAAATGTCCGCAGACACCGGACGCGAGGTCTCCTTTGCGCATTGCACACTTATAGTTATGGGCGAAGGCCTGCGTGATGAAAACTTGGCCGATTTGTTGCAATATTTTTTACACAAAACCGAACTTAATAATAACTGTGCACTCGCCTGGAAAGAGCAAAGTCCTGAACAAAACCGCAAAACAACGCTGGAAAAATTTTTCAAAGACTATATGCGAAAAACCTCGACAAGTACATTAGCACAAGGTGCATTGGAAACGGCCGTTTTCAAACATGGACGATACAAATTATCGCTTGATGACACGCAAACACTGGCGCTTGATTTCGCACACGGGAATCCGATAAAACAACGAATAATCCAGGATACTCATGTCTTACAGGTGCTTCGTAACAAAACGAGTCATAAAATAAAATACGTAAACGGCACACCAATCGTTAACTTGAATGTAAAAACAAAAATGGAACTTGAGAGCAATCCGCACGCAACGGCAACGGAACTTGAAAGGAT
>Ga0099364_10008378_pt1 | contig 14561 bp, 10 predicted proteins | sample TergutTh196P3_FD_73070 | JGI IMG/M metagenome (GOLD analysis project Ga0099364, IMG submission 73070) | Microcerotermes parvus P3 segment gut microbial communities from Pointe-Noire, Republic of the Congo - Th196 P3 | ecosystem: Host-associated > Arthropoda: Insects > Digestive system > Gut ... | reverse complement strand
CAGGGCAGAGCTTGATGAAGTTCACTACAGGATGCAGCAGAAAAAAATCGACCGTTTTGCGATTGTCGGCAAGTTTGCAACGCGCAATCCCGCTCACGAAAAAATCGCCCATTCGTATTTTTCGAGAAATGCAAGGCATGTCTCGATGAGTCACCAGTTGTCAGGGGCACTCAATTTTCCGAGAAGGATTACGACCACCTACCTGAACGAGGCGATTTTCGATCTGCATGCGAATCTGGTGGACCAGCTTCAGGCCTACATGGATGAGCTGGGCATCAAGGTTCCGCTTTATATCCTCAAGGCCGATGGTGGCACCATCGAGTTCTATCGTTCCAAGGCGCAACCTGTCCAGAACATTCTTTCCGGGCCTTCAGCGACCATCATGGGGGTTTTGCCCTATGTTTCTCTGGAAAAGGATTCCGTGTCCGTTGATATTGGCGGGACAACAACGGATATTGCGTTTTTTGCAGACGGCGTTCCGCTTCTTGAGCCACTGGGTGTGACCATCAGGGATTTCAAGACAGCTGTGCGGGGCCTGCACACCCAGTCCATTGGTGTAGGAGGGGACAGTCATGTTCGTGTGGTTGACGGGGAGCTTTTGCTGGGTCCTGAGCGGCTGGGTTTTGCCATGGCCCTGGGAGGGCCGGTTCCGACGCCAACGGATGCGGCGATTTTTGCGGGTCTGGCTGATTTTGGTGACAGGGCTCTTGCGCAGAAGGCCATGGAAAAGCTGGCTGCCGATCTGAAAAAGACTCCGGAAGAAACAGCCAGGGCTGTCCTGGATCTGGCCTGTGAACTGATTGTGACAAAAATACAGGGCATGCTGGATGAGGTGAACGGTAAACCGGTCTATACCATTCACGAATTGCTGGAAGGGCGCAAAATCAGCCCGGTTGAAATGCTGGTTGTTGGAGGCCCGGCACCTTTTATGGCTGCAACACTGGAAGAGATGACCGGCTTTGCTGCGCAGGTGCCCGACAATTCCGACGTAATCAATGCGAGTGGGGCTGCAATGGCCAGGACAACGGTTGAGCTCAATCTGATTGCCGATACGGAAGACGGCACGCTTTCCATTGCGGAAGAGGGGATATTGCAGAGAATATCCGCGAGCTTTTCCGAGCGTGACGTGATTGAACTTGGCACAAACCTGCTGATACAGCGGGCCAGAAGTGCAGGGGCAAGAGAAAAAGACATTGTAGTGGAAGTTGCTGATCTTCAGTCTTTCAATGTTGTCAGGGGTTTTTCTACTGCCGGAAAAAATATTCGGGTCAGACTGCAGGTCAAGCCCGGACTGATCAAACAGGATTGATTACAGAGGTATCGTGTGAAAAAGAAAACAGGGCTTGTTTTTTTCCCGGCGTTTGATTATGCGATCACGCCAACGCATCCGGAGCGTGAGGAGCGGTTGCTGTACACGCAGGATCAGGTTTTTGAGGAGGGGTTGCTCGATTTTGACAACATCTTCGAATACAAGCCTGTTCTGTGTACAGAAAAGGACATTGAACGTGTGCATTTCTGTGTGCCGGATATCCAGTCCGTCATGCATGCTTCCTATCTGATCTCGGCGGGCGGCACTCTGGTTGCTGCTGACAAGGTCATGACAAAGGAAGTGGACAATGCCTTTGCGCTGGTTAGACCTCCGGGTCACCATGCCATGCGGATAGTTCATGGCAGCAGAGGGTTCTGTACGCTGAACATTGAAGCGATCATGGTGGAGTACATCCGTCAGAAGTATGGTGTCCGTCGCATTGTCATTGTGGATACGGACTGTCATCACGGTGATGGTACCCAGGATATTTTCTGGCATGATCCGGATGTGCTCTTTATTTCGATGCATCAGGATGGCCGGACCCTGTATCCGGGTACGGGTTTCCCGGATGAGCGGGGTGGACCGAATGCCTTTGGCATGACCATCAATCTGCCGATGCCCCCGGGCACCTGTGAGTCCGGTTTCCTGTATGTTCTTGATGAGATTATCATGCCGATCATCCGTGATTTCAAGCCGGAGCTGGTGATCAATTCTGCGGGTCAGGACAATCATTATTCCGATCCGATCACGAACATGAAGTTCACGGCGCAGGGTTATGCCATTCTCAATGATCGTCTGAATCCGGATATCTGTGTTTTAGAGGGGGGGTATTCGATCGAGAGTGCGCTCCCTTACATCAATACGGGCATTATTCTGGCGATGGCGGGTCTGGACTACAGCAATATCCGCGAGCCCGATTATGATTCCCGCAAGCAGGTCCAGTCCAGGCAGATTACGGAGTTTTTGCGTACGCTCAAGGATTATACGATGCAGCAATGGAACAATCGCAAGCAGTTGCGCAATCAGGTTTATGCGGATCAGCCGTTTCACAGCCGTTCGCTACAGATTTTTTATGATACGACGCGGATCCGCGAAAGTATCCGTGAAGTGGTTCGGCAGTGTCATGATTGTGGTGGTGCGCTCACGATGGATTCGAGTGCGGATACGGGGCGTCATGGGCATATTTTTGCGGTACAGTTACCCCGTTTTTGCTGTGATCCGTGTCGCAGGTGGGGTGAAGAGCAGTTCAGCCAGACGGATTCGCCCCAGTACGCCCGGGTTTTTTTGCAGGACAAGGATCGTGACGAATACCATGTCAGGTGAGAATAAAGCTTTATCCTGTTGTGTTCGCCAGTTTGAAAGCGACTCGTGCTATCAGTTCAAAAACTGACGCTCCATGCGCAATATCCGGAGCTTTCTGCTTCTTGATGGTGTAAAAAAAAGCAGGACAGGTTCGGATTTTGCTGCCGGTAACAGAAATTGCCACGCAACAGTACGTTGAAGAGGCATTAATGAAAATACAGGCATTGAAGCTCAACAATTATCGCTGTTTTGAAGAACTTGACGTCAGTTTTGACCCACAGCTTAGTGTTTTTGTTGGAATAAACGGATCGGGGAAAACAGCCATTCTTGAAGCGCTTGTCATCTGGTTACGCAGATATGCTGAAAGTTTTGTGCCTGACCATAGTGAACTTTCAAAATCTGAGTACACACTGGTACGACATGGGGCAAATTCAGCCAGCCTCGTTGTGACGGGTACCGCATACAATACCGAAAATCCGCATGAAACTGTTGATTTCAATTCATCAGTGAAACTTGTCAGAAATCCGAAAAATCATGGTCTGGATGTAAATTATGACGGAGCGCGTCTGAGTTTAAGGGAAGTCAGTCGCAGTGACGGCAGCCAGCGACCTGTTCCGGTTGTTGTTTATTATTCATCAAAACGCTTTGCAAACGTAGAATCAAAACCGGGAGAGTCTGTTACGGATTTGCGGTATGCCTTTGTTGACGTATTCAGTCCACAAATCGGCTTTGGCGCTTCGTTAGCCTGGTTTATTGAAAAGGCTTCCCAGGAAGCACTCGAAGCAAAACGCAAGCAGGACCTTAGCCATACCATACCGGAACTGTCTGCTGTACGCAGTGCGGTATCAAAGGCCTTGGGTGTGTATGGCGAGCCTTTTGTTGGCGAAACGCCTCCAGTGCTTTTTCTTCCTGAAATAAATGATCCCGAAACGGCCTTCAGTATTGATGAACTGAGTGACGGATTCAAAACGATGCTTGCTCTGGTGATGGATTTGTCCCGACGTATGGCCATTGCCAACGAGTATATTGAGTGGGCAGAAACTGAAACGGTTCTGCACTCTCCTGGCGTAGTGCTGGTTGATGTAGTGGAACTGCATTTGCACCCGTCGTGGCAACAGACCGTTTTATCAACGCTGATGGAAATTTTCCCCAACGTGCAGTTCATCGTTACGACACACAGTCCACAGGTTTTAACTTCCATTCGTTCAAAACACATTCGGGTTTTAAAAGATGGTAAATGCCATTTGCTTTCTGAAGAAACAGAAGGTGCCGAGGCCGGGAGAGTCCTGGAAGATGTGCTTGGGGTCAGGTCACGTCCCGATAACGCCATTGTGAAAAAACTCAGGGAGTATGCTGATCTGGTCGACGAAGAAAAATGGGATTTGCCTGATGCAGAACTCCTGCGTGCCGAACTCGAAAGGCATTTTGGAAACTCCGAACCCAAACTGTTTGAGCTTGCGCTTCATGTTGAGAACAGCAAATGGGAGCGATATCTGTGAAGCGAATTTTATCATCAGGTTCTCTTTGTATTTACGACGACAAATTTCCGCTATCGTATAACAAAAGAACATGGAGTTCAGACAGGCATTAATGTCTCTTTTGCCTATGTAGCTGTCCAGGCGAAATGGTTTTAGTTCATGTACTTTGGAGCAGAGCAGAGAAACTTCCTCTGTTTTGCCCAGAGGCACGCCATAATTGAGTGCATTGAAATTATGGCGGTTATGCTCAGAAAGAATTGCACGCTTTAGCAAATCGCGGTCTACCTCTTCCTCATCCCATTGCCGAGTGCCGCCCCTGTCTTCATTACTCGCTCGAAAAGTCCTTTAAAAACCGCCAAGTGCAAATTGACATTGGCCTCTACTTCATCATTCATTGGTTTCAGTCCACTTCAATGGGTGGAATAAAAGGTTCAATACAGTTGTGACTCAGTGCCTCCAATAACATTTCGGGAATTGGCGGTATGATTGGCATGTTCATTATTTTTTCCAAATTTTCAGGGGAAATAACGAGCCTTTCGCCCAGCTCTTTCTGCCCCTGATTTGCAGTAGGGCTCTCGTTTTTCATTTTTCATCCTTTATTAGTGTTGGCTGCGGTGTGTTTTATTTATTTTTATCTGTTTTACTTTACGTCCACAGGCATATAGAGGTTGTCCATCGCGAAATAGATGCTTGGGTGGAAAAAAGAAATGCCATGGATGTCTTGATTGACTGGCAATTTACTACCAGTGATGCGAGAGTAAAGCTCAAATCGCTTTATCCGACATTTGGCCCGTGACAAAGCACTCTGTTTGAGAAAGACCCGTGCGCATTCTGGCGGAGGTGGCCAATGGAGGAGCCACTGCGGTGCGCAGTGAAACTTTGCCGGCTTTCATCTGACGCACTGACTTGAGCAGCTTTTTACCCAATTCTTCTCCGGTCATGGTTTTTTTCTTATTCATGGCAAAAACAGATATTTCAATTTTTGTAATTTTTTAAGGGCATCACCTGACTGGCACAAAAAAACCGGCAAAACCAGGGCTTTGCCGGATCAGGTTTTAAAAGCCATAACGTTGCTGCGCCATGGCTTTCAGATACCTCGTATTAGCCCTTCATGGAGCCGGTCTCACGCTGACGCGTGTAGAATTCAAAGGCTCTTTCCAGGATGTGGGGCGTATGACCACCGCGCTCGTTGGCAAGACGGAAATACTCTTCCAGCGCCGGACGATAGTCGGGCGAGGAGCAGTTGTTGATGATGGCAACTGCACGCTCTCTCGGGGACAGACCGCGCAGGTCGGCAATACCCTGTTCCGTGATGATGACGTCAACGTTGTGCTCGTTGTGGTCAACGTGTGGGACCATCGGGAGAACGCGGGAGAGTTTGCCATCAACTGATGCGGAACGGGTCAGGAAGATCGTGGTGTGTGCATTGACCGCGAAGTCACCGGATCCACCGATACCATTCATCATGTTGCTACCAGCGATGTTTGTGGAGTTGACGTTACCGTAAATGTCCACATCCATTGCGGTGTTGACAGCGATCAGGTTGATGCGCTTGATGATTTCTGCAGAGTTGGTGATGTAGATCGGACGAATGCAGACCTTGTCTCTGTAGCGCTCCCAGTTACCGTAGACTTCATCTGATTTCTTCGGTGATACCGTGATCGCGGTTCCGGTAGCAAACGTCATACGACCGGAGTCAATCAGATCCCAGGTTGAATCCTGCAGAACTTCGGACCACATGGTCAGATTCTTGAACGGACCCTCCAGCAGACCCCACAGACCGGCGTTTGCAACGCTACCAACACCTGCCTGAAGCGGGAAGAGCGCCTCGGTCATGCGTCCGACCTTGATTTCATTCAGGAAGAAGTTACGCAGGTTAACGGCCATCTGATCCTGGGCCGGGTCAGCAAGGACATTCTCGGAGGCCGAGTCAAGACGGTCGGTCAGGACGATACCAACAATCTTGGCCGGGTCTACCTTGATACCAATGGCACCGGCACGATCCATTACATCATTGATGGGGATTGGTGCAGCATAGGGCATCAGGCGGGTCTTCGGGACGTAGAAGTCATGTACACCTTCCAGGCCACACGGTACAGCCAGGTTGATCTCCAGGAGGATCTGCTTGGCTTCCTCAAGGAAAACGTCCGTGCTACCGAAAGAGGTTGTTGGTACGACCATGCCATCTTCGGTAACGGAAACAGCTTCGACTACTGCGATATCAGGAGCCGGGATCTGCTTTCTGCGGATCATCGGAGCAAGGTCACCCAGATTCAGATCGTAATACTGGACGCCGCCCTTGTTGATTGCAGTACGCATGTCACGGTCAGACATGAACGGGGTGCGTTTGACGATGGAACCAGCCCGTGCCATTGCACCGTCAACATCTGCACCAAGTGATGCACCTGTCATCAGGTAGATCTTGCGCTTGCCACCATCGGCAAGTTTTGCAAATTCAAACGGAATCTGCTTCGGGTCACCGGCACGTGTGAAGCCACTCATACCGACAGTCATACCATCCTTAATGAATTCGGCAGCAGCTGCAGCGCTCATGATCTTGTCGTGCAATGCGGGAATGCGAATTCTTCTTTTTACTTTTTCTTGATCCATAGTTATTTCCATGTTTGGTTAAAGTTATAACACGTGTCAGTAAAACCAATTTACTACAGGGCATTATTGTATGCCGAGTTGTCTTTCGAATCAAGTCTGAAAGTCAATTTCATCCACAACTTCAGGAAATTGATTCTTCTTTGTGCTCCATTTTTTCCAGGAAAAACGCCATGGCCTTTTCCACAACAGGTGGATGAATGACATGTTTCCCTGAAAATACTTCAAAAACTGCATCGTATCCTTCATTTTTGAGTTCGTTGTAGTGCTTGAGTGCACTTTTCCGGATGTTGAGCTGCTCATCTTCCGGGCTGTGTGTAATAAAAATACGTGGCTTTCCGGTCTTTACATAGACATTCATGAACCCGCCAGAGAAAACGATGATGTGCGAGATGATATCGCCGTTGGTCAGTCCGACAGACAGCGCATAGCTTCCGCCGTCAGAAAAACCGGCCAGGGCAAAGTGTGCAGGGTCTATGGCAAAGTGTGCCGAAACAGATTCCAGTGCCAGCTCAAGTCGTTCCAGATCGGGTCCGTGACCGCCAATGGTCAGGTCCCAGGTCTGATAGGTGGACTGGGGAAGCAGCAGGAGGAATTTGTGCCTGTGCGCGTAATCGATCACAAACGGTTTGACTTTTTCCGAACCGCCGCTTGCGCCGTGAAACATGACAAAAAGCGGAACGGGTTTGCCAGGTTCCAGTCCTTCAGGGACGACCAGGGCAGTATCGCGTTCTTCTGACTGGTTCAGCTGGTGGATGCCAGGGGGCAGGGGCCCTTTTGTTGGCGAGCTTATTCCGAATTTGAGGCGACCGAGCATTTCAGACGGGAAAATGGACATATCCATTGCCATCAGGCTTTTTAAATCCAGTTTTTTCATAATGTCTCCGCAAGGAAACTCCCTCCAGTCAGAGAGGGATTGCATCAAAAAATATACAGGCCTACTTTCCGGTCAGTACAGATATTTTGCGCGCAGGGCATCAATATCGACAGCCAGTACGTCTGTCAGATAGTTTTCTACTGTGCCGTGGGCTTCTTCCATTGCGCTGAAGGCAGTACCCAGAAAGTCTGCCGTAACACCGTACATGACAGCCAGCTGGGGATTGTCTTTCGTCAGGTGGGAATACTTGTCCGCGAGATAGGTATTGGAATCAACATAATCCTGAAAAATGGTTTTTTTATCAACACCCAGTGCATACAGTATGAAGGCTGCAGCAACGCCGGTTCTGTCTTTGCCGGCTGTGCAGTGAAACAGAACAGGTACCTTGTCCTCATTCTGGACATATTCCATAAACTCCCTGTAAACCGAGTTGATGTACTGGCAGGTAACAAGCTCGTGATAGACAACATGCATGAAAGCATTGGCATCGTCATACCGGGCGAAACGACCATCCTGGATTTCGACTGGTGCCACATTGCCGGGTGCCAGTGGGCGGTGCAGGATGTTTTTGACGGTTGGAGGCAGTTTGTCAGGAGCATTGTCCACTTCCCGCTGTGTGCGGAAATCAAAGACGGTTGTAATGGGGATGGAACCGAGATAGTCAATGTCTTCCTGGGTCAGATGTGCCATGTCGTCCGCACGAAAGAATTTCCCCCAGCGGACATATCGGTTATCGGCACCTTTGTATCCGCCCAGATCGCGAATGTTGTATCCGCCGGTCATGGGGGTGTGACGCTCTGCGATGGCATGCGTCTGACCTTCAGCTTCAAACAGGAAGATCGCGTGGGCCAGTCTGTCCGTTTCAAGAGGAAAGGTACCAGCGCCTCTGCCGGAAAGCAGTAGCGATGCGTCATGGATGTCCGCCGGGTTTTTGCCTTTGTGGATCTTCCAGGAAGCGTCGGTCCGTACATGCAGAAAGGCTTTCTTGGTTTTTTGATCCCGGGTGATTTGCGCAATGTCTGTCATGCTTGAATTCAATTTCAGGAATAGGAGTTTCGGGGGCTGTCGCCTGTCAGGCAGTGGCAGCCATCCATTTTTTTCCAGCAGGAAAAAAAACGGATTGTGCAGGATCCGCTCTGCCAGGACTCAAAGCATACAATACCACAACATCAACTGATAATCGGAAAATAATGAGCGGGAATTTGCAGTTTTTTTGACTTCGTCCGGCTGCCCGGTGTTGCACATTGCCATGGCAGGTCTGCTTGCGTTTTTTTTCAGGGAGTGCACAGGTTCTGTTTTTCTGACATAGCGGCGTAAGACCTGTAGCCAACTGTTCTGACAATGTACCCGGCAGGTTGCAGTCCAGGAAAACAGGCTCTCCCGGAAGAGAGAGTCTGTTTACCCAACAGGCCCGTTCTGGCTGAATTGGGCAGAAAATGGGTGTCCTTCCAGGAAAATGACCCGCTGGAAGGCAAGGAGCTGATGGTTGCAAAGAACGAGCAGAGCAGGCATGTTTCAGAAGTTTGGCACGCACAAACAGCATCGCAGCTTTGAGGGCGCGACATTTTTCCATCTGTGCCCGGAAGTCCGGGAGCAAAGCCGTTTCTGCAGGTCACCTGCTGAACATGCCGGCACTTCTGGAAGAAGTGCCGGGCTATTTATCAGAACCGGTAGTTCACACGCAGGCTGCCCATGACGCCATCCCGCTTGCCCATATAACCTGTCAGCCCCAGATCAATGAAGAGCGGGGTGGAATCAGACGGTGTGAAGCGTACTCCAGCCTCAAGCATGGCTGAACTGCCCTTCAGGTCAGGCACCCCTACACCGTAGCCATGCCCCTGGTAGTTGACAGCAGACTTTGACTTCGCATCAAATTCATGCTCCCAGGCAAGACCTGCATACACACTGCTACCTGCCGTTGCCTGATAGATATAACGACCACCAAGACGGGTTCGGTGCGAATTGACGCCACTGAAATGCACATTGTCCGTACCGGGATCATTTCTCACGTCTGTTGTCTCGCTGGCTACGCGGCTCCACAGATACTTGCCGTACAGATCCAGTGCTGACTTCTCTGACAGATTCATGACATAACCACCACCAACATGCAATCCATAGTACATGGAAGAAGCATCGTAGCTGACGGTTCCTTCACTCAGCAGAGCGTCATTTTTGTTGTTGACCTGACCGAGTCTGAAGGAACCTTCGACATAGGCCCTGTTGCCACCTGCGAGTCCGACATCTAGGCGAGCCAGTGCTCCAAGACCATAGTAATAGGTATTTCCATCCCCATCAGCAAAGGAGTGCTCGGTGTCATAGGAACCGGTACCGTACTCAAGGAAACCACCCACTGTCATGCGATTGCTGTCAGACACAGCCCATCCATTGGCAGCACCCACGAGGAGTGACACGCTGTCGAGCCTGGACCTGGAACCAATATCGTAGTTGTTGCGACCACCCTGGACAGCTGCAAAGGCGTTGCCACCCGTGGATGCTGCTTCAACAGCGTTGGACATGGCCAGACCTGCAACCACATCAGCACCCTGGTTGACGAGAGCCACACCTGTTACATAGCCTTCAGAGAGCGTCTGCGCCTGACTGGTGGCTTCCGGAGTTCCACTGTAGGCCATCAGGGTAGTACCTGCTTCATTGAATCCAAAGATATTCACAGCCTGTACGAGTTGTGTGTCCGGCAACAGAGTAGTTGACCTGTGCTGCATGTTGTCGAGACCAGACACATGCTCAGGATTGATATCAAGAAGCCGGACCGAGTCATACTCATACAAACCTTCTACAACCAGTACCGCATTGGTCAGGTTAAGGGCGTTCCTGGAATTAGTATCAATGACCAGAACCGGATCTCTTTCCAGTGGGGACCGCTCATTCAGGAGGAAGGTTATGGTTCTGCCGGACATATCCAGTGTTTTTTCCCTCCCGATCGTGATGGTTGACGGGAGATTACCAGAATTACCGCCTGTTTCATGGATGATGTTCAGGGAATTGCTGATCTGCATGGCATTCCGTTGTGCGGCATCCACCTCTACATGGGTTCCTCCGAACATGGTCAGATTGGTAATGCGTGCGGCACCTTCATCAGTGACGCGCAGACGTCCGCTCAGCAAGGCCAGATCAGTGAACCTGTGAGGAACCGTGCCAGCAAGATTGAATGGACTGCCGGTATCAATGGAAACCAGGCCGTATGCCTCGATGGTGGTTCCATCTATGGTCTGAGCACCTGGATTGGTAAAGGACAGAACGGCACCTGGCGCAACTTTTATATGACCGTAGTAGACTTCGTCTTTACCCAGGCCACCGGCAACATCCAACGTTCCTGCATTGATATCGATATCACCCTCGAACGGATTGACTGCGTTCCCAAGAATCAGGGTTCCTTCACCTGCCTTGACGAGGGTGCCTTCACCGGACAGGGCTCCGGTAAACCGGGTCGTTGCCTCACCATCCATAACATCAATGGTACCTGCAGCGCCGGTAAGCCGAAGATCCTTGACAAGCTCGACAGATCCTGTATTGGTAAATTCAAGTGTCGCATTGTTTATTACAATAGCGCCACCAGAGGTGCCGACATTGTGGGCATCAGAAATACTGAGCGTGCCACCACGGATGGCTGTATCACCATCGTAGGTGTTGCGTCCGGTCAGAACCAGAGTACCACCTCCGGTCTTGACGAGATCTCCGGCACCGGAGAGGACTCCACCCATCAGGGCTGCTCCGGAATCAACCTGAATACCAGCTTCGCCGCCGGAACCTGTTCCCAGACTCCAGTTGCGAGCATAGGACCCTTCAGACAGACTCAGGGTTCCCTTTTCAATGCTGTTGGTTCCCGTTCCCGTGCCAAGATTGCCATCAGAAGCAATGTGAAGCGTTCCATCCCTGATGGTTGTTGTGCCGGTGTAGCTGTTCTGCTCTGTCAGCACCAGGGTTCCGGCACCTGTCTTGACAAGACTGTTACCGGACAGGATTCCGGCACCGTGACTGCCAGAACCTATTGTGGCGGTCATATATTCGCCATCCACACCAATCTGGCTGTTGGTACCACCGAGCACCCAGTCATGGCTGTAATTGCCGCCTCCTGTCAGAAGCAGCTCTGCATTGCTGCCAATGGTGTTGACTTTGCCTTCAGCGGCTGTACCGATGTTGTTTTCCGACTCGATGCTCAGGGTTCCGCTAATGATATCTGTTCCACCACTGTAGGTGTTTGCACCTCTCAGGTACAGCGTTCCGCTACCGGTTTTTACCAGAGAAGAGTCCGCACCGGACAGAGGTGTTCGCACAGTAAGATCGGTGTATACCTCAAAGATGTTCGGGCCATCATCATTCCAGTTGAGACCCAGATATTTCACCTGGAAGGTGTTGGGATTTACATCCCTGAGCACCTCAAAGTTGACCATGGGGTTGTTTACCAGCCCCCCCACCTGCAGTCTTGCCGTATCCGAATCGGGTGCAGTCAGGGTACCCACGGAGGAAATGATGGTGCTGACATATCCTTCACGGTCATCAAAGTCCCTGATGTCGATGATGGCCTGTGGATCGAGTGTTGCTCCGCCATCAACGGTTATGAGCGGAGTATCTGTTGAGGCGTGGGTCAGACTGACGCCCAAGACCGTAGTGGAAGCGGTTGTGAGACTGCCTCCAACATGCAGGGCAGACTCGCGCCCAGTCGTTGACAGACCGAGTCTGCCGTCTATCGTGGCGCTACCCGATACCTTGATACCGTGTGCGCTCATACTGCCTTTCGCATTGATCTGTGCGGAGGCATTACTCTGGACGAGATCGCCACTTTTGATTTCGATACCGTGTGCGCCGCCTGCTGCACCGGCAACTGCTGTTATCGAACCTGCCGTCTGGGAGAGGTTGCCACTCTCCATAACGATACCGCTTGCAGATCTTCCACCTGCAGCTTCAATCTTTCCGGCTGCAGCAATACCACCTGCCTTGACCAGGATACCGTGTGCGCCTGCAAGTCTGCCACCCTGCGCTTCGATTGTGGCACCCGCTGATTGCGACAAGCCGGAACCAACAACAATGCCTCCTGAACTGCTGTCAGAACTTCCTGCAACAATCACCCCGTTTGTCTGAATCAGGCGACCAGCATCACCGTCGGCCTCAATGACGATACCGTCTGCTCCAGGCACCGGACCGCCTGTTGCAACTATCCGGCCAGCAGCCACAAGATTACCTGCTTTATTAGTATCAGCTCCTAAAATAAAGATTCCATGGGAACCTGCCACCGAGCCACCCGTTGCAACAATCGTTCCACTTGCTGCCTGCTCCAGGTTTCTGCCTCCAATATAAATGCCATGTGCCCCCGCACCGCTACCGCCTGTGGCAACTATCTCACCGGCAGTCTCATGATTAGACGTACCCGGCCTGATCCCGTAGGCACTGGCTCCACTTCCGCCCTGAGCCTTGATCCGGCCTGTTGCTGCCTGCTCAAATTTTCCAGTTATATCAATACCATATGCCTCCGGACCGCTACCGCCTGTGGCTTCTATCTCGCCGGCTGTCACAAGACGGCCCACATTGATCCCGTAGGCAGCCAATCCACTACCACCGAGGGCCTTGATCCGGCCTGTTGCTGCCTGATCAAGGTTCTGAGCAACCTGAATACCATGTACAACGAAAGCTGTACCACCCGTCGCTTCTATTTCACCGGCTGTCACAAGACTGCGCACATTGATCCCTAATCCCCCAGCACCACCCAGGGCCTTTATACTGCCTGTTGTTGCCTGATCCAGTTTTCCATGAACATTAATGCCATCTGCCCCCGAACCGCTACCGCCCGTGGCTTCAATCTCGCCGGCTGTCACAAGATCGCCGGTTGGCGAAGCATCTCTTGCCCCTACCTGGATCCCGCGGGCATTCTGTCCACTACCACCGAGGGCCTTTATCCTGCCTGTTTCTGCCTGCTCAAAGGTTCCTACAACCTCATCGGTTCCTGCAACATAAAGGCCCTCTGCAGAATTTCCGCTACCCCCGGTCGCAATAATTTCACCAGCATACTGCACGAGCCTGGGTGTGGTTTTATTGAGGTTTTCACTGATGACGATGCCGGATGCTCTCGCTTCCGAACCGCCTTTTGCATCTATTACTCCACCATGCTGTGCGATGCTCCCATCCTGTAACAGGATGCCTGCTGTGTCTGCAGATGTCCCACCGCGAGCCGTAATCGTACCCCCACTCTGGGTCAGGCCGCCTGCTCCAATACTTATCCCGTGAGCCTCTTCACCTTCGCCCCCTGAAGCTGTAATCGTGCCCCCACTCTGGGTCAGACCACCTGCTACAAGTCTTATCCCGGTAGCATCGTAATATTTGCCCCCTGAAGCTGTAATCGTGCCATCACTCTGGGTCAGACCACCTGCTGCAACATATATGCCTATGGAACGAAAGTCTTCGCCCCCTGAAGCTGTAATCGTGCCATCACTCTGGGTCAGACCACCTGCTGCAACATATATGCCTATGGAATATATGCCTATGGAAAAAAAGCCTTCGCCCCCTGTAGCTTCAACAGTACCTCCTTCAACACTCAGACCGTTTTCTACCTGCGTGCCAAAAGTGTAGTCTTGAGTACCACCGGCAGATTGTAGTGTTCCACCTGCACCCACCTCAAGATTATGGACGCGGAGAGCTTTATATGGATTAATGGGAGGTGCAGTCGACGTCGATCCCTTTACTTCAATAGTTACCTCATTTCCGATGATCAGATCTCCAGGGGCCTCCGCTTCAGGCAAGTCTATAAAAACATTCTGTCGTGCTCCCTGTGTGATGGTATAAGTACCAGCAACAGGTACATATACGCCATCTACAGGACTTGGGTCCAGATCGCCCGGGTTTTCTACAGCCTTCGCTACCACAGCTCCACTTGCAAACATCAGGGCAACGCCCAGAGCAACTGCAGTCTTGCGAAATGTTGTTTCTTCTTTTTTCTTTTTGGTCATGTTTCTTGATTCCTGAAGAGATGTTTTTTTAA
>Ga0099364_10008377_pt1 | contig 14562 bp, 11 predicted proteins | sample TergutTh196P3_FD_73070 | JGI IMG/M metagenome (GOLD analysis project Ga0099364, IMG submission 73070) | Microcerotermes parvus P3 segment gut microbial communities from Pointe-Noire, Republic of the Congo - Th196 P3 | ecosystem: Host-associated > Arthropoda: Insects > Digestive system > Gut ... | reverse complement strand
CCCGACAATGACGGCACGGGAGACGACCTGCCCGTGTTGACCGAAGTCATTTTCGATCTCAGCGACTCCGCCGTGCCGCCCGCTCCGGCAGCGCCAAAACCCGCTCCCGTTGCGCCGCCGCGTCCCAGACCCGCCACGCCCGCAACCGCTGCGCCTGCGCCGCCCTCGCAACCTCCCAGACCACAGCCCCCGCTGCGCCAGCCCGTGCCGCGCACCCAGCCTGCCACGCCGAGTGCACCTGCGGCTGTCGCGCCCGCAGCCTCGCCTGCGCCGACCACCATGCGGTCGCCCAAACCACAAGCCAGCGCAAGTCCATCACCAGCGCGCCCAAGCATTCCGCGTATCCAGCCCGCCACACCAGCCATGCCATCGGCGGCCAGACCCGCGTCGAGCACACCACCATCCAGGCCGCAAACCGGCATGGCTCCGCCACGCGCTCAAACTGCCGCGCCCACGCCGACCATGCGGCCACCCAAGCCGCAAGTCGGCTCGCCCTCCCCTTCGCCGCATTCCCAGGGCGCAGCCGCAAAGCCTTCACCGACCATGCCACCTCCCAAGGCGCAAACTGGCCTGACGTCGCCTGCCAAACCGAGAGAGCAACCCCACATCACGCCTGCGCCCCGAACGACAACCGCTACGCCCGAACCTCTACCGCAAACCGGCGCGACAACACGCCTGCCTCCGACGCAATCCAGGTTCCAGACCGCGTGGCCTCATCCCAGCCGCGCCGATCTCCCCGACACGTTTTCGATTGAACCGCTGGAGCCGTCGGAGCCGCCGCCTCAACCCGCAACGGCAACCGCTGCGCCCCTTCCGCCTGTTGAAGCGCCCAAGGCTCCTCCCCCGGCCGCCCCGGTCGAACAAGTACGGGCCATCACCGAAGAACTGAAGCTGCTCGACACCCTCATCGTCGGAGAAGTCGAAGCCTGGCTGCGCGAAGAACTCCCCGCGTTGGTCGTGCGTGAGATTTCCAGGCTCAACGAACGCCTGCGCGCCGAGGCCATTGCGCATTTGCGCGCAACCCTGTTGCCGCGCATCTCGGAACATATCTCCGGGCAGATCGACAGGATCAGGCATCCGGAACAAGGCGCGTCATGACAGCCGCCCTCTCCCACAAGCTGTCTCTCTATCACATTTCCCCACCTACTTCCACAGCACTACCGTCATTCTGCGCGAAGCGGAGCGTAGTCGCCGGATGACAGGCGGTGGATGCTTAAGTTGTTCAGAGGTTCCCTAAAAACCGGAATCAGGACAGCGTGCCCCTGTGGCTATCGTCCTCGAAGCGCATGGACAGATCGAGCGCCTTCACATTCTTGGTCAGACTGCCGATGGAAATGCGGTCGACGCCCGTGGCAGCGAAGGCGCGCACGTTCTCCAAACCGATCCCGCCCGAAGCTTCGAGCACGGCGCGACCGGCGGTAATCCGCACGGCTTCGCTTATTTCATCCGGACTCATGTTGTCGAGCAGGATCATGCCAGCTCCGGCTTCGAGCGCCGCCTGCAATTCATCGATGCTCTCGACCTCGACTTCGATGAAAACCCCCGGCGGCGAGATGGCCTGCGCCGCCTTGACAGCCTTGCCGACTCCGCCTGCTGCGATGATGTGGTTTTCCTTGATCAGGATACCGTCGTAGAGACCTGCACGGTGATTGAGTCCGCCTCCGGCCCTGACCGCGTATTTCTGCGCCAGCCGCAGGCCCGGCAAGGTTTTGCGCGTATCGACGATTCGCGCTTTCGTACCGGCGACCGCGTCCACGTAACGGCGGGTGACGGTAGCTGTGGCCGAGAGCAATTGCAAAAAATTGAGCGCGGTGCGCTCGGCGGTAAGCAGGACGCGCGTCGGCGCGAACACATCGCACAGCGTCTGACCGGGCGAAGCGAAATCGCCATCCCGCACATGCCAGTGCACCGTTGCCGACGACGAAAAGGCGGCAAACGTGGCATCAAACCAGGCCGCACCGCACACAACGGCCGCCTCGCGGGTCATGACCGTAGCGCGAGCCTGTGCGTGGGGGGAAACGAGAAGAGCGGTCAAATCACCGCTGCCGACATCCTCGGCAAGCGCAGCAGCGACATTGCGCCCGATTTCGATTCGGAGTCGATCATCGAACATGTTCGTTACCAAAGTACATATACACGCAGGTCAGGCCGTCGCGGTCAGCGCAGGGGTTGGGCGAAACCGTCCCGGCGCGGTTCATGCCACCAGGTAGATGCGCAGGTCGAAACTCTTGCCTCTCAGCGCTTCGGCCAGGGGACGCAGTTTGTGAACAACCGCGTTTTTTTCCACGACGAAGATGGGATCGTCATCCCCCAATGTGCCCACGGGCGCCACCAAACGAATCACCCCGCCACGGCGCACCGGATCGCAAACGCACAATTCACGCGAATGACGGCCATCATCAACGAAGGCAAGTTCGGGGCTGGCCGACAAGGTCGCGATTCCAATCTCGACATGCGACTTCGATGTACGCAACCGCCGAACGATCCCGATGTGCCACCGGGTTCCCTCTTCGGGACAATAGGCGACCAGATCGCCTGCCACAGGCACGCTGACCTTGATGCTGCGCGGGGTGATCGCCCCTACGCCGCCGACGCTCATATCGGTGATGTGCCAGGTTCCCATCCCGACAGCAACGGCTTCCGTCGCGTCGTCGCCCAAAAGGTCCATGGCTTGTTCGTAACCACGCACCACGCACATGCGGGCGTTGAGGGGATAGCGCCGATGACGACGCAACGGCGGATCGAATGACCACTGTCGACGCAGATGCACTACAGCCGCGCGCAGTTCCTCTTCATTCATGTACTCGAGTTCATCGGAAAACCGGCCGTGGGCGAGATCGCGGTGAATGTCGGACAGTGCGTCCACCGCCTCCTCGGTCACGAACCACCACCCCGTGAAGGATGTCGACTTCGTCACACGCATGGGGACTCCGCGTTGCGCGACATCGATCCCGTAAAGTGCGCCTTTCACATGTTCGCGCACCATGAATAAATCGGGCAGCAACCGCGCGATCAGCCGGGCAACGGCAAACCCCGCTTTCAAGGTTTGCTGATCCAGCGCCGCAGCGTGATAGGCGATTGCCCGCAGGTACTCGCGCCCCACGGCTTCGCTCGCTCCCCGCACTTGCTGCACTTCTTCGCCATAGGTCGAGATAAACAAATCTCCGAGCCAACTCCACAGCTTGATGTCCGGCGTGTGCCGGTTGACGAGATCCCACCGGATCGTCTCGGCTCCGGCACGGGCCAGCACGGAAACGGGGATGCTACCCGGCTCGGCCAGATCGGCGGCGAGCAGGGCTTCGAGAAAGTCGCGTATGGACTGGCTCACCGCCGCCGTCCAGCGAAACCGATCCGGGCCGGTTTCCTGATCCGGGCAGAAGGTCTCAAGTGTATCGAGAAACTTTTCCAGGGCGCGCGGCGCGCGATCCGCCAGGGAAAGCATGGAATCTCCACCGCGCAGTGACGCGATATATGTCTTTGCCGTGGAAACGATTCCGGCCACACGATCAATGCCATTACAATTTTTTTCGGTACCGGAATTGGAATCCCGGTCGAGACGGAAGTCCATGTTCTGTTCTGCCATTTTTTACCTCACACGATAGAATCCCGTATTTTCCACAGAATCAAGCCCGAGCAGGAACCGCAGTGAAACAGTACCTAGACCTGATGCGCCATGTCCTGGAACACGGCGACGAAAAAACGGATCGCACCGGAACCGGCACGCTTTCTGTCTTTGGCTGGCAGATGCGCTTCCCGCTCCGGGACGGATTTCCGTTGTTGACCACCAAGAAACTGCACATACGCTCGATCATCCATGAACTGCTATGGTTTCTGCAAGGCGATACCAACGTTCATTATCTCAAGGAAAACGGGGTGTCGATATGGGATGAATGGGCAGATGAGGCCGGAGAGCTTGGCCCTGTCTATGGCAAGCAGTGGCGGCGATGGGAATGCGCCGATGGGCGCACTGTCGATCAGATCACCGCGCTCGTCGACAATCTGAAAAACCATCCGGACTCCCGCCGCCACCTCGTCACGGCCTGGAATCCGGGTGAAATCGACCGCATGGCGCTACCGCCCTGCCACGCGCTGTTCCAGTTCTACGTAGCAAAGGGGAGGCTTTCGTGCCAGCTCTATCAGCGCAGCGCGGATATTTTTCTCGGTGTGCCGTTCAACATCGCCTCCTACGCCCTGCTCACGCTGATGTTGGCGCAGGTGTGCGGCTACCGGCCGGGCGAGTTCATCTGGACGGGCGGCGATTGCCACCTGTATCTCAACCATCTCGACCAGGCACGCGAACAACTCGCGCGCCAATTGCGCGCGCTTCCCGTCATGCAGATCGATCCGGCGGTCGATGACATCTTCGCCTTCCGCTTCGAGGATTTCGCCTTGAGCGGTTACGACCCGCATCCCCACATCAAGGCATCCGTCGCCGTATGAATACTCCATCCCGCCCGGAAATCATCCTTATTGCCGCAGTGGCCCGCAACGGAGTCATTGGCCGCGACAACGCCCTGCCGTGGCGGTTGAAGGCCGATCTTGCCCACTTCCGCGCGGTGACGATGGGGCATCCGGTGCTGATGGGCCGCAAGACATGGGAATCGCTGGCAAAACCTTTGCCGGGCCGCCGCAATCTCGTGCTCACGCGACAACCCGGTTACCAGGCACAAGACGCAGAAGTTTTTGCCTCGCCGGATGAAGCGCTGGCCGTCCTCGGAGACGCCTCGCACGTGTTCGTGATTGGCGGGGCCGAAATTTATCGCATCCTGTTGCAAAAAGCAGACACTCTGCTCCTGTCCGAAGTGGCCGCCGACGTGTCGGGGGACGCCTGTTTCCCGGATTTCGATCGCGCGCGCTTCCACGAAGTCTCCCGCGCAACTCACCTTGCCGACGCAGATAACGAGTATGCGGTCGATTTTGTGGAATACCGGCGCGTCCAGAGTCTTTGAAACTCCAAACGCCGCATTACCCCGCCGCAACCATCTCCGCAGCCGCACGGTAATGCTTCTGCTCATCCTCGCTTCTCTCGAGGCGTTTGAACAGGTTGGCCAGCGCCAGATGGGTTTCGAGTTCCGGCTGCCATCTCAGTGAAAGCTCGAAGTACTCCACGGCCTTGCCCCACAACTGCGATTCCGCGCACAGACGGCCGAGCGAGAAAAGCAACCCAGGGTCTTCCCTGTGATCGCGCAACCAACTCTCGCCCTTGCTCAAACATGCGCCGACATCGCCGCAAAAGCCATAGAGGCGGGCAAGCCCGGTATCCCACTCGTCATCGAGCAGACGTTCGAGGGTGCGGCGCACGACACGCCCCCTGCCCACACGCGCAAAAAGCGGCACCGCTTCCAGCATTAGTTGTCGTTCTTCACGTTCCTCGCCAGGAATGGTTTTCCACATCTCGGTCAGTGCATCGCTCGTGTCGTTATCGAAGTTGTCATCACCGAAGCGGCCATCCCCGGCGCACATGCGCAGGCGCTCGATATGGACGCGACACAGCAATGGCCGCGCCTGCTCTTCGGTTAACGCCTTGTGCTTGCACAGCAAACGAATCAGGTGAAGCGCCTCATCCCACCGCCCCAGGGACATGGATACCCGAAGCGATAAACGCATGGCGGCAATGTGGCGGTGTCCGCGCGGTTGCAGGATATCGAGTTTATCGGCAGCTTCCTCGTAGCTGTGCGAAGCGACGGCCAGTTCGGCTTCGGTCATCAGCCGCGCCGTCTGAGCGCCTTCGTCATCCAATCGTCCGATCCACTCGCGGTAACGGGCTTCATCGCACAACGCATGCGCCGAACGCACCGCCATGAGAATTGCCGCCGTCGGATGATCGCTGGCTTTGTAAGACTTTTCCGCCAACTTCAACGCCCTGGCGTAGCGCCCTTCATATAGCGCCACCACGGCCTCGCGCAGAGTACGATCCGCCCGTTGCCGCCGACGACGTTCGCGCCACTGGCCGACGGCCACGGGCAGCGCCAGGGTATTGCGCAGCAGGCGAATGAGCAGGTAAGCCGCGATGAACAATGCCAACGACGCCACCGCGAAGAATTTGGTCGACACCTGCAAACGCCACCGCTCCGGAACGACGAGTTGCACGTAGCCCCAATCCTGGCTGACGAGCATGGCCAGCCCCACGGCCAGGGCGAAAATGGCGATGATCCAGATCAGGACACGCATTGCTTGGCCCTCAGGGTTGCGTCGGCACAGTTGCGTCTTCCGGGGCTTCCGGGGCTTCCGGGACTTCCGGGGCTGCCGGCGGCGCAGGCGCCGGAGGAGGTTCCCCGCCGCGCGTCCGGAAACGGGCCACGGCAGTGGCGCTTTCGATCAATTCATTGCGGATGACCCCCACCGGCATGGCTTCGAGCGCGCGCAGTTCTTCAACCACTATCTTCACATCGCCGTCGCTCATGTCGAAAAAGCGCTCGATCCAGGTACGCGCCTGTTCGAGATCGGAGGCATAGGTATGCCCATCGCGCGCAAGCATGGCAAGACGCGCAGTAAGCAGACGCATTTTCACGTTTTCGCGCAAGTAGGCGCTTTGCTTCGGCGCAAGCAGCACGGGCTCGTTCTCTGTAGTATCGAGCCGCTCGAATTTCACCAGGGAACGTAACGCCACCCAAACATCCGCCGCCAGACCGCGAAGGAAATGGGCAGCCCCTTCCCCTTGCGCGTCTTCCACGGGTTCGGCGGACGGCGCGTCGGCGCTAACTTCGTAATTGACCAATGGAAGCCCGTCGATCTTCTCGAGGATGTGTTCGAGACGATCCGCCGTGCGCGGCATATCGAAAGTGTCCTGGCGGTTTATCTTGTCGATGTCCGCCTTGAGTACCTGGCGCAGGGACGCAAACTGGCCGTGGTCGTTCCGTTCCAGACGGGTTTGCGCATCCCGGAGCACAATCAGCGCCATCTCGATATTGCCCGCATATTGCAACTGCTGCCCGGCAAACTCCACCGCCTGTTGAACCTCTGCGATGATGCGGTCTTCCTGTGAACGGGAGAATTGCTGGTAGAGCGCCTCCAGCGCCGCAGCATGGCCTTCGCTCGTACTGATCTGTTTGATCTTGTTTTCGAGTTCTTCGATTTTGGCCCTGGCGTTGGCGCGTTCCTCTTCCGCGCTCGCGCGCAATTTGTCAACGGCCTGATCGCTTTCACGCAGGCGCTCTTTGACTTTCGTTTGCAAACTCAAACTCTGGCTACGCCACTCGTATGCCTGCCACAAGGCAAACCCGGCAGCGCAGATAGATACCAGCGAGAGAAGCAGCGCCCAACCCGACGCCCCCTGCCTGCGTTTCGTCGAAGCAGACACCGGCGGATCATTGGGCAACGCGGGCGCGGGAATCGTGGGTTCTTTCATCGAGGACGCGAAAACTGAGGGTTCTTCCATCGTAGGCGCGAAAACCGCAGGTTCTCCCGCCGGAGACACGGAAACCGGGGGTTCTTCCTCCGAAGACACAGCAACCGAGGGTTCTTCCGCCGTGGGCGCAGAAATCGTAGGTTCTCCCTCCGGAGGCACGGACGACGGCTCGGGAGGTGCCTGTTCGAGCGTGTTCTCGGATTCGGGCAAACCGTCGTCGTTTGAAGAAGTAGGCGAGTTCATGGCGAAAGAGTTTAACCAAAGAATGCAATGAGCGCGCGTAACAATGCGTCATCTCCGGCATCGGCGGCGATAGTCTGCTCCAGGCCGTGCAGATGACAGCGTGCGGCAATGCGCGGATGCGATACAAAAACCGGAATGGTCGACAGGCGGGCAAGCCCTTCGTCACCGATGATCCGGACCAGATGATCAACCCCTTCGCCAGTGGTGATCAAAAGAGCATCGAGTCGACCGCACGCGGCAAGTTCCAACAACGGCGCTGGATCAGTTGCCGGACAACGTCTACGATAGCATGACAGATGTTCGACGCGCGCGCCACGCGCCGAGAGGGTTTCACCGAGAAGTTCCCGGCCCCCTTCGCCTCGCACGATCAATACCGCGCGGCCACGCACGGCCTCGGGCGAAAACGACGGCAGCGCCAGTACCGCTTCACTGTCGAACCCTTGCGTCGGCGCAATCACTTCGGCAAAGCCGTGCGTATCGAGTGCGCGGGCGCTGCCCTGGCCCACCGCAGCCACGCGCAATTCCGGTGGCCATGACCGGATTTGCCGCAATCCGGCCAGACCATGCTCGACCGCGTTGGGACTGACGAAAAAGGCGAGATCGAACGTATCGAGCCGTGCTGCGATGGGTGCGAACACAGCAGGATCGGTGACGGGAACGATTTCCAGCAGCGGAAAACGGAACGCTTCGCCGCCTGCTTCTTCGATGGCGCGACACAGGGCTTCGGCCTGCGCCGTTGGACGGGTAACGGCAATCGTCCGTCCGGCAAGCGCGCCGCCCATCGTTATGCGTCCTCAGCCCAGTTCGGCCAGAATTTCTCCGGCCCCCTGGGCAAGCAGATCGTCTGCCAACGCCTGGCCAAGCGACTCGGCATCCAACGCCGTGCCCTCGCGTTCCCCGCGCACGACACGGCTGCCATCGGGCATGGCGACAAAGCCGCGCAGAACCATGCGACCCGCGCGCATCTCGCCATACACGCCGAGCGGTGTTTCGCAATTGCCCGCCAAGGAGCGGGAAAACGCGCGCTCGGCGGTGACACAGGCGGTCGTTTCGGCATCGGCCAGTGCTTGCAGGCAATTGACGAGATCGACGCGCGCCGTCAGGCATTCGATGCCAATCGCCCCCTGTCCGGCTGCTGGCAGGGACACTTCCGCAGGCAGCACGGCGCGAATGCGCGATTCCAGCCCCAGGCGGCGCAGCCCGGCGGCGGCAAGCATGATGGCGTCGAACTGGCCTTCGTCGAGTTTGCGCAGACGGGTATCGAGATTGCCCCGCAGGCTGGTGACGGCGAGAAATGGATACTGGGCGTGAATCTGCGATTCGCGCCGCAGCGAAGAAGTGCCGAGCGCCGCGCCCGGCGGCATGTCGTCGAGCGAGGCATAGCGCGTGGACACGAACGCATCGAACGGTATTTCGCGCGCCATGACGCAGGCCAGCGCGAATTCCTCTCCCATGACCATCGGCACGTCCTTCATCGAGTGCACCGCGATGTCCGCGCGCCCTTCGAGCAGCGCCGCCTCCAGTTCCTTGACGAACAGCCCCTTGCCGCCCACCTTGGCCAATGGCCGATCCAGTATCTGATCGCCGCGCGTGGTCATGCCCAGCAACTCGACCCGGCAGTCCGGGTAAACCGCTTCGAGCCGCGCCTTGACGTGTTCGGCCTGCCACAACGCCAACCGGCTCTCACGGGTAGCGATTACGATACGTTTGGGCGCGCAAACGCCCTCGGATGAAGGGGAAGGAACACTCACGATGAAACTCTTGTGATGGGTATAGGGTGTGGCGGGGATTCTATGCCATGTTGAGGCATTTCACGACGCAAGACCCAGATTCCTACTCTACCGCTGTTCTCCTCTTTTGCTTAAGGCGATAAATAACCTGTTGATTTGAAACATGTTTCATGCAGATTTCCGGTTAAGCACAGTTCACTGTGCTTAACTTTAACACGCTCATTACACCCGAAGCGTCTGCTTTCCAGTCAGATTCAATTCCCCGCAGCTTCAAACGTTTTCGCTTTCTCTTTGTTCAGCCGGAAATTGCTCGGTATTCCACAAAATCGACCGCATACTCGTTATCTGCGTCGGCAAGGTGAGTTGCGCGGGAGATTTCGTGGAAGCGCGCGCGATCAAAATCCGGGAAACAGGCATCGCCCGACACGTCGGCGGCCACTTCGGACAGGAGGAGTGTGTCTGCTTTTTGCAACAGGATGCGATAAATTTCGGCCCCGCCAATCACGAACACGTGCGAGGCATCTCCGAGGGCGGCCAGTGCCTCATCCGGCGAAACAAAGACTTCGGCACCTTGTGCCTGATAACCGGGTTGTCGCGTGAGCACGAGATTGCGGCGGCCCGACAGGGGTTTTGCCAGCGATTCCCAAGTCTTGCGGCCCATCAGCACCGGATGCCCCAGCGTCACTGCGCGAAAGTGGGCAAGGTCGGCCTTCAATCGCCACGGCAGGGCGTTGTCGCGGCCGATGATTCCGTTACGGGCCACTGCGGCGATGAGGATGATTTTCGGGCGGGTTTGGGCGTTCATACGGCGACGGATGCCTTGATGTGAGGATGCGGGTCGTAACCGCTCAAGGTGAAATCCTCGAAACGGAAGGCGAAGATGTCATCGACCGCCGGATTGATCTGCATGACGGGAAGCGCGCGCAATTCGCGCGAGAGTTGTTCGCGGGCCTGGTCGAGATGGTTGAGGTACAAGTGGCAATCGCCGCCTGTCCAGATGAACTCGCCCGGTCGGTAGCCGCACACCTGCGCCAACATCAGCGTGAGCAGGGCGTATGAGGCAATGTTGAACGGCACGCCGAGAAAAATGTCTGCGCTGCGCTGATAGAGTTGGCACGACAGCCTCTCATTCGCTACGTAGAACTGGAACAGCGCATGGCAGGGCGGGAGCGCCATGCGGTCGACTTCGCCCGGATTCCAGGCCGTGACGAGATGGCGGCGGGAGTCCGGGTGATTTTTCAGATTGTCGACGAGATCGGCGATCTGGTCGATAGAGCGCCCGTCGGCGCATTCCCATCGCCGCCATTGCTTGCCATAGACAGGGCCAAGCTCTCCGGCCTCATCTGCCCATTCGTCCCATATCGATACGCCGTTTTCCTTGAGATAATGAACATTGGTGTCGCCTTGCAGAAACCATAGCAGTTCATGGATGATCGAGCGTATGTGCAGTTTCTTGGTGGACAACAACGGAAATCCGTCCCGGAGCGGGAAGCGCATCTGCCAGCCAAAGACAGAAAGCGTGCCGGTTCCGGTGCGATCCGTTTTTTCGTCGCCGTGTTCCAGGACATGGCGCATCAGGTCTAGGTACTGTTTCACTGCGGTTCCTGCTCGGGCTTGATTCTGTGGAAAATACGGGATTCTATCGTGTGAGGTAAAAAATGGCAGAACAGAACATGGACTTCCGTCTCGACCGGGATTCCAATTCCGGTACCGAAAAAAATTGTAATGGCATTGATCGTGTGGCCGGAATCGTTTCCACGGCAAAGACATATATCGCGTCACTGCGCGGTGGAGATTCCATGCTTTCCCTGGCGGATCGCGCGCCGCGCGCCCTGGAAAAGTTTCTCGATACACTTGAGACCTTCTGCCCGGATCAGGAAACCGGCCCGGATCGGTTTCGCTGGACGGCGGCGGTGAGCCAGTCCATACGCGACTTTCTCGAAGCCCTGCTCGCCGCCGATCTGGCCGAGCCGGGTAGCATCCCCGTTTCCGTGCTGGCCCGTGCCGGAGCCGAGACGATCCGGTGGGATCTCGTCAACCGGCACACGCCGGACATCAAGCTGTGGAGTTGGCTCGGAGATTTGTTTATCTCGACCTATGGCGAAGAAGTGCAGCAAGTGCGGGGAGCGAGCGAAGCCGTGGGGCGCGAGTACCTGCGGGCAATCGCCTATCACGCTGCGGCGCTGGATCAGCAAACCTTGAAAGCGGGGTTTGCCGTTGCCCGGCTGATCGCGCGGTTGCTGCCCGATTTATTCATGGTGCGCGAACATGTGAAAGGCGCACTTTACGGGATCGATGTCGCGCAACGCGGAGTCCCCATGCGTGTGACGAAGTCGACATCCTTCACGGGGTGGTGGTTCGTGACCGAGGAGGCGGTGGACGCACTGTCCGACATTCACCGCGATCTCGCCCACGGCCGGTTTTCCGATGAACTCGAGTACATGAATGAAGAGGAACTGCGCGCGGCTGTAGTGCATCTGCGTCGACAGTGGTCATTCGATCCGCCGTTGCGTCGTCATCGGCGCTATCCCCTCAACGCCCGCATGTGCGTGGTGCGTGGTTACGAACAAGCCATGGACCTTTTGGGCGACGACGCGACGGAAGCCGTTGCTGTCGGGATGGGAACCTGGCACATCACCGATATGAGCGTCGGCGGCGTAGGGGCGATCACCCCGCGCAGCATCAAGGTCAGCGTGCCTGTGGCAGGCGATCTGGTCGCCTATTGTCCCGAAGAGGGAACCCGGTGGCACATCGGGATCGTTCGGCGGTTGCGTACATCGAAGTCGCATGTCGAGATTGGAATCGCGACCTTGTCGGCCAGCCCCGAACTTGCCTTCGTTGATGATGGCCGTCATTCGCGTGAATTGTGCGTTTGCGATCCGGTGCGCCGTGGCGGGGTGATTCGTTTGGTGGCGCCCGTGGGCACATTGGGGGATGACGATCCCATCTTCGTCGTGGAAAAAAACGCGGTTGTTCACAAACTGCGTCCCCTGGCCGAAGCGCTGAGAGGCAAGAGTTTCGACCTGCGCATCTACCTGGTGGCATGAACCGCGCCGGGACGGTTTCGCCCAACCCCTGCGCTGACCGCGACGGCCTGACCTGCGTGTATATGTACTTTGGTAACGAACATGTTCGATGATCGACTCCGAATCGAAATCGGGCGCAATGTCGCTGCTGCGCTTGCCGAGGATGTCGGCAGCGGTGATTTGACCGCTCTTCTCGTTTCCCCCCACGCACAGGCTCGCGCTACGGTCATGACCCGCGAGGCGGCCGTTGTGTGCGGTGCGGCCTGGTTTGATGCCACGTTTGCCGCCTTTTCGTCGTCGGCAACGGTGCACTGGCATGTGCGGGATGGCGATTTCGCTTCGCCCGGTCAGACGCTGTGCGATGTGTTCGCGCCGACGCGCGTCCTGCTTACCGCCGAGCGCACCGCGCTCAATTTTTTGCAATTGCTCTCGGCCACAGCTACCGTCACCCGCCGTTACGTGGACGCGGTCGCCGGTACGAAAGCGCGAATCGTCGATACGCGCAAAACCTTGCCGGGCCTGCGGCTGGCGCAGAAATACGCGGTCAGGGCCGGAGGCGGACTCAATCACCGTGCAGGTCTCTACGACGGTATCCTGATCAAGGAAAACCACATCATCGCAGCAGGCGGAGTCGGCAAGGCTGTCAAGGCGGCGCAGGCCATCTCGCCGCCGGGGGTTTTCATCGAAGTCGAGGTCGAGAGCATCGATGAATTGCAGGCGGCGCTCGAAGCCGGAGCTGGCATGATCCTGCTCGACAACATGAGTCCGGATGAAATAAGCGAAGCCGTGCGGATTACCGCCGGTCGCGCCGTGCTCGAAGCTTCGGGCGGGATCGGTTTGGAGAACGTGCGCGCCTTCGCTGCCACGGGCGTCGACCGCATTTCCATCGGCAGTCTGACCAAGAATGTGAAGGCGCTCGATCTGTCCATGCGCTTCGAGGACGATAGCCACAGGGGCACGCTGTCCTGATTCCGGTTTTTAGGGAACCTCTGAACAACTTAAGCATCCACCGCCTGTCATCCGGCGACTACGCTCCGCTTCGCGCAGAATGACGGTAGTGCTGTGGAAGTAGGTGGGGAAATGTGATAGAGAGACAGCTTGTGGGAGAGGGCGGCTGTCATGACGCGCCTTGTTCCGGATGCCTGATCCTGTCGATCTGCCCGGAGATATGTTCCGAGATGCGCGGCAACAGGGTTGCGCGCAAATGCGCAATGGCCTCGGCGCGCAGGCGTTCGTTGAGCCTGGAAATCTCACGCACGACCAACGCGGGGAGTTCTTCGCGCAGCCAGGCTTCGACTTCTCCGACGATGAGGGTGTCGAGCAGCTTCAGTTCTTCGGTGATGGCCCGTACTTGTTCGACCGGGGCGGCCGGGGGAGGAGCCTTGGGCGCTTCAACAGGCGGAAGGGGCGCAGCGGTTGCCGTTGCGGGTTGAGGCGGCGGCTCCGACGGCTCCAGCGGTTCAATCGAAAACGTGTCGGGGAGATCGGCGCGGCTGGGATGAGGCCACGCGGTCTGGAACCTGGATTGCGTCGGAGGCAGGCGTGTTGTCGCGCCGGTTTGCGGTAGAGGTTCGGGCGTAGCGGTTGTCGTTCGGGGCGCAGGCGTGATGTGGGGTTGCTCTCTCGGTTTGGCAGGCGACGTCAGGCCAGTTTGCGCCTTGGGAGGTGGCATGGTCGGTGAAGGCTTTGCGGCTGCGCCCTGGGAATGCGGCGAAGGGGAGGGCGAGCCGACTTGCGGCTTGGGTGGCCGCATGGTCGGCGTGGGCGCGGCAGTTTGAGCGCGTGGCGGAGCCATGCCGGTTTGCGGCCTGGATGGTGGTGTGCTCGACGCGGGTCTGGCCGCCGATGGCATGGCTGGTGTGGCGGGCTGGATACGCGGAATGCTTGGGCGCGCTGGTGATGGACTTGCGCTGGCTTGTGGTTTGGGCGACCGCATGGTGGTCGGCGCAGGCGAGGCTGCGGGCGCGACAGCCGCAGGTGCACTCGGCGTGGCAGGCTGGGTGCGCGGCACGGGCTGGCGCAGCGGGGGCTGTGGTCTGGGAGGTTGCGAGGGCGGCGCAGGCGCAGCGGTTGCGGGCGTGGCGGGTCTGGGACGCGGCGGCGCAACGGGAGCGGGTTTTGGCGCTGCCGGAGCGGGCGGCACGGCGGAGTCGCTGAGATCGAAAATGACTTCGGTCAACACGGGCAGGTCGTCTCCCGTGCCGTCATTGTCGGG
>Ga0099364_10008376_pt1 | contig 14562 bp, 13 predicted proteins | sample TergutTh196P3_FD_73070 | JGI IMG/M metagenome (GOLD analysis project Ga0099364, IMG submission 73070) | Microcerotermes parvus P3 segment gut microbial communities from Pointe-Noire, Republic of the Congo - Th196 P3 | ecosystem: Host-associated > Arthropoda: Insects > Digestive system > Gut ... | reverse complement strand
AGTCGGCGTTGCCGCCGACAGCTCTCCCAAAGGGAGAGCCAAGAGTGTCCCATACAAATTCTGTGGGTGTCCTTGCCTCTCCCTTTGGGAGAGGTGTCATGCGTTAGCATGACGGAGAGGGCAACTGTCAATTGTCAATTGTCAACTGTCAACTGTCCAAGCCCTTCCAGTAATACCTTTGTTTCGTCCCTGATGGTGTCGGTGTCGCGGCTGATTGCTGCCTGTTCCAGTTTGTATGCAAGGCTGGATAGTCGGCTCTCGTTTATTACGGCGAGGGCGTTTTTGATCCCGTGGACGGCGGTGATATACTGCTTTATTTCCGATTCTCCGCCTGCGATTACTCCATCGTAAACACGGCTGATGATCTCGACTGTGTTTTTGGCATCCTTTATAAAGACAGCCTTTACATCAGGCAGAACCGATGCCGCCTTGGGGCGTTTTACTGTCTTTTTGTCGGGATGTTTGTCTCGTATATACTCGTTGAGAATGGTGTTGAGTTGGCGGGAATCTATAGGCTTGGGTAAAAATCCGTCAAATCCGTTCTGCAAAAACACCTCCGACTGTCCTATGATAACGTTGGCTGTGAGTGCAACGATGGTACGGTTATACCCCATCTCTCTGATCAGCTTTACCGCCTCAATGCCGTCCATTTCGGGCATCATGTGATCCATGAATATAATGTCATACTCATTGCCGTCTGCTATTTTGGCAACGGCGTCTCTGCCCTTTGTTGCGGTCTCTATCTCAAGACCGTATGGCATCAACATTCCCTTTGCCACATATAGGTTTGACCCGACATCATCGACCAGCAGAACCCTGCCGTATGGCATATGCTCTCGTATAAACTGCTTGTTCTTGATCTTATCCATGCTCCGTGAACGCAGATTGTAGAGCAGACTGTTCATACCATCGCCGAACTCTGATCCGCATATGTTTGTTCCGATTCGCTTTTGCGGAATCCGGACGGTAAAAACAGACCCCTTGTCAGGCTCGCTCTCGACGGTTATTTCGCCATTCATAAGTCCGACAAGATAGCGGGTTATGCCCATTCCCAAACCCGCTCCCGCAACGGTACGCTTGGTGTGCAGATGAAACCGTGTATAGTTGTCGAACAATTTCTCTATCTGCTCGGCCGTCATGCCGTATCCTGTGTCGCTAACCCTAAAGACAAGGGTTACATCAGAATCGTCTCCGCTATCCGCCTCCTTAGAATATACCGATAGCTCAACCTCACCCTTTTCGGTATACTTAAAGGCATTGGATAGCAGATTGCTGAGAATCTGCTTGATTCGCAGTTCGTCACCGTGCAGGTCAAGCGGTGTGTTTTGGTTTATCTTTACAACAAAGTTTATAGGCTTGCTCTCAAATCTCAGATAGTTCAGCTGAGTAGTATCATAGATCAGGCTGGGAATGTCATATGGTGCAAGGGACAGCTCCAGATGCCCCGCTTCTATCTTGGACAGATCGAGTATATCATTGATGATATTGAGCAGCAGACTGCTCGAGTCATAGATCTGTGCAAAGGAATCCTCGGCCTCGGGCGGCATATTTGGGCTCTGCAGCTGAATCTCGGCTATTCCAAGCACCGCATTGAGAGGGGTTCTTATCTCATGGCTCATGTGAGCAAGGAAGAGGCTCTTGTATCGGCTGTGCTGTTCCGCAAGTTCTTTAGCTTCGATAAGTTCGGTAATATCAACCGAATGCTGCAGATGGACCGTCTTGCCGTCATACCACTCTATGTATCGGTCGGTGTTGCGGTATGTGCGGTTGGTCAGCGTACTGCGTCTTTCCCAGACAACGGGAATGCCGGAGTTTTTATCAAGCTGATGGCATGGGCAGAAATCGCATTTTTCATCGAGGTCTTTCTGCAGGATCTTGTAGCATATCTTACCTATAGAATTATTATCGAGATTAAAGTGGGTTTTCATCCGCTCGTTTATAAACAGGATCCTGTTGGTTTCGGGATCGGTTGCGTATATCATAGCGTCCAGCGCATTTAATATGTCATAGGTTATTCTCGATTGGTCTTCAGCCTTGTTCTTTTTATTGGTCACCCGCACAAGGATAGTGATCAGTCCCAGCGACACAAACAATCCTATCACTATAAAAAACCACTGTGTTCTCCGCAAATTCTCGTAGTATTTCTGTGACGGAGTAACCACACCGATATGCCATCCGTTAGGCAATGTTCGGATCGACAGCAGAGACTCCTCACCCTGATAGTTGGTAAAGGGCCGCTCGAAAATCTCGGTACCGTCCGCTAAATCTTTAGCGATAACATCCATCTCATCCGATGTCAGGTTGAATTTTACACCCAGCAAACTCGGCTCGGGATGCGCTATGGTCGTAAATTCCTTATCCAGCAGCAGCCAGTAGGAGGTCTTGTCCTCCTGCATCTCTAAAGACAATTGGTATATCCTGTCCATATCAATATCAAGGTTTATGACCGCAAGACGGTTTCCGTCTGTGTCAAATATAGATCGGGCATAGGAGATGGTGACCTCCTTTGACACCCAATCGATATAGGGTTCGGTAACTCCTATGCCGCCCTCCGCCTCTGTCGCCGCCCTGTGCCACAACCGCTCGGACGGAACATAGTCGGGCCCCGGATCTCTGTCCAGCCCGTCAATTATCGCCCCGTCAAAAACATCACAGACAGCAAGAATACTCACAAAGCCGTTGATTTTATCCTGCGAATATCGGGTTATATCGATTAGGTATTCATGTACATCATCGGCGCTTCCGCCCCGCAGAATCAGACCCCGAATAGATTCCGACACTATTCCGAGAATAGATCGGGGTTCCATAAGGTTGTATTCGAGCTGATTTTCTATACTCACGAATGTTGATTCGGTTCCGTCATGCAGATAATGCCTTTCTCTGCTGACACTGAAAAAATAGTTTGACGTAACCAAAATCCCGAATGCCATTATGACAAAAAACACCTGAGTAAAGGGGAACCGCGCCCATATCGAACGAATTGCCGGCATATATCTTCCTCCTAACTGCCTACTCTAAAGGTAAAGAAGAATCGTGTTCCCTTACCCTCTTCTGATTCAAACCACATCCTGCCGCCCATTTCTTCTACTATGTGCTTGGATATAGGAATACCCAGACCCATTCCGCCGTATTTTCTTGCGGCGCCGCCGATCCCCTGCTCAAACACGCGGGAAAGCGCCGTCTGTTCCTTTTTGGTCATGCCTATGCCGTTGTCTATAACCTCCGCCTGTAGTGTACACAGACCGCTCTCTTCGCTCAGACAATATATTCTCAGCTGAATCTCGCCGCCCTCGGGTGTAAACTTTGCGGCATTTGCCAGCAGATTGTGCAGAACCTGAGCCAATCGGGATTCGTCCCCCGTAACGGTATCAGGGATGGTCTGATCTATATTGCTGGAAAATCTGTGTTTCTTGGTGTTCATACATGGCTCTATGATCTTTAATACATTATCGATCATATCGGCAAAGACAAAATTGGCGCTTACCAGCTTAAAGTTCTTCTTCTCTACTGCGTATATATCCAGCATATCGTTGATAAGCTCTAACAATCGAAAGGCGGCTCCGTCTATCTCGTCATAGATTCTCAGCGTTTCCTTCCCGGGCGCTTTCATTCTTGCCAACTGTAGCATACCCATGACGGTATTCATGGGTGTCAGCATCTCATGGCTGATGCGGGATAGAAACTCGGTCTTTGCCTTGTTGCTCTGCTCTGCCGCTTCCTTTTCGATCTTGAGGCGGGTTTGGTTTACGGCGTTGATCTGATTGCCTACCCTCAGCTTTACAATGGTGGAGTTAAAGGGTTTTGTGATATAATCGGCCGCTCCCAGAGCAAGCCCCTTCTCCTCATCTATGGTGTTGGTAAGTCCCGTTACAAATATGACCGGGATCTCTTTTGTCTCTTCGCTTGATTTTAGGATGGCAAGAACCTCGTATCCATCCATCTCGGGCATGAGAATATCGAGCAGTATAACATCCGGTCGGTTGCTCTTGGCTGTGCAGATTCCGTTTTGACCGCCCTTTGAGGCATAGAGCGTGTACTCGGATCCTAATATGTGCGACAGCTTTATGATATTTGCTTTTTCATCGTCTATAATAAGTACGCTGTTTTTTTCTTCACTATTCATTCGGACTGTCTCTCTTTCCCCAATTTGTCTAACGCTATGGCCGCCTGTTCAAATTCAAAATCCTCGAGACTTTGTACTAATTCTTCTGTACCGTACATCCAACATTCTGTTCGGCAATCATAGGACGGAGTTCTTCTATAAGCCTGATTATTCTCTGCTCGTCTACAATCTTGGCTCGCTTTACGTTCTCGCTCTCCTTAATCAGCGGGGCATATTTTTCAAGAACGGCCGACAACTCCTCTTCGAGCAGACCGAGCTGCAGATTGGTTAGTTTGTTCTTGCGATCGCCCAGCATCTCTTCGGCTGTGGCGGCGGCATCACGCAGTCGGGTCTCGTTGATGTTGGCGGCATTGTTCTTGAGGGTGTGTGCCAGCCTGTGCGCAAGGTTTATATCATCCTCATCCAGAGCTATCTTTATATCCTTTATTATATGCTGATTGTTCTTTACAAAACTCAGCCTCAACACTCCCTGCAGCTGAATCTCGTCCATATCGGCAAGACGGCTGTCCGCTACATAAAAATTCAGCGGAGTAAAATAGCCCAGCAGACATTTGTAGAGGTCGTCGGATGAAAACGGCTTGCCCAGATACCCCTCCATGCCGCTCTGTGAGTACATCTCAAGATTACCCTGCATCACGTTGGCGGTTAGTGCTACTATAGGGGTTTTTACACCTATATCGACCATCTTTGCCGCCGCCTCAAGACCGTCCATCACAGGCATATGTATATCCATGAATATCAGGTCAAAGGGCTTTTGCCGGGCGGCCAGCCGCTCGGTAACTATATCAAGACCCTCCTGCCCGTTTTTGGCTATCACGGTTCTGATTCCTATCCTGTCGAGATGACCGCATATCACCTGCTGATTCATCTCGTTATCCTCACAGATAAGAATCTCTGCGTTAAAGACCGGCTTTTGCACCTGCCGCACAATCACCTGATCGACATTCACCCTTGTGGGAATCTCGATAAGACTGAACGGTATCTCAAAGCTGAATTTGCTCCCAACGTCTATCGCGCTTACAACATGGAGGCTTCCTCCCATCAGCTCGACAAGGTTTTTGGTTATGGCAAGACCCAATCCAGTACCGCTGTATTTGCGGGTGGTGTTGTCGTCCGCCTGTACAAACGGCTCGAAGACCTTGTCTATCTGATCCTTGCTCATGCCTATACCGCTGTCCTTTACCTCAAAGTGTACGGTGGCGGTGTTGTTGTCCGAACTTATGACCGACGACATCATCTTTATGGTGCCGGAGTTTGTGAATTTTACGGCATTGGAGAGAAGATTGGTTATTATCTGCCGCAATCTCACAGGGTCTCCCAGGAGTTTTTTACCCAGCGACGGTTCTGCATAGCAATATAGCGACAGTCCCTTTTCCTGCACCTTGGGCATGATCATGTTCTTACAATGCTCGTAAATATCATGCACGTCAAAGGGTATGCTCTCGAGAACTATCTTGCCTGATTCGATCTTGGAAATATCAAGAATATCGTTTATGATATGTAACATCCAGTCGGCGTTTTCGGATATTTTATAGAGATAATCCTTGGTCTTGTCGCTAATATCATCATCCCGGGCAAGTTCTGCAAACCCCATTATGCTGTTCATAGGTGTTCGGATCTCGTGGCTCATATTTGCTAAGAAGACCGACTTGATTCGGTTAGCCTCGTTGGCCGATCCCAGAGCGGCCTCGAGATTTGAGGATGTTTCCTGCAGTTCTATAAGCATCTCGTGCCGCATGATAGAGTTGGTGATCAGTATGCTTGCCGAAGACATGAGCGATTCCTCAGCCTCGGTAAAGAGCCGCTCTTTTATAAAATCATCAAACCCCATAAATCCCCACAGGCTGTCGTTGATAATAACAGGCACAACCAGAATAGATTTTATCGGAGCAAGCAACTCCTGCGCTCTTGACCCCTGATCGGCGATAAGATCGCTCATCAGAGCGTTTATGCAGGTTCGGTCAGACAGCATATTCTCCCAGCTCGGAAGTTGGCTGAATGGCATACTTTTGGTGGCGGGCTTCCCAACCCTTGTTTGTTTATCAAACATCCATTCATATTCAAGACTGCAGTGCAGTTCCCCGTCTATGCTGTAGTTCCTCCACAGACAGACACATCCGACCTTCATAGCCTTTGCTAATATCCCCAATGCTTTGTTTACATCCTCCACAAAAAACTGCATCTTAGATGTAAGCAGGAGTTCGGCGACATCATTGACCGCCTGCAGAAGAATATCTCTGCGGGCTATGTCCGCAACCATGTTGCGTTCTATCTCATAACGCATGACCGCATTCATCAGTAAAAATGCCGCATATCTCAGCATATTGGAGCAATCATCGTCAAAGTACCGCTCATTCTTGCGATCCTCGAAGAAGACAAACCCCGAAAACCCGTTCTTGATAAAAACGGGTACGATAAGTACAGACTTTACCTCATATGCCTGTATAATAGAGGCTTCCGGTTCGGGCATCGAGCTTGCCGGGCCGTTTACGGTATTGCGTTCCTCAAATATCTTGGTCCAGTTGGGGCAGAATTGCGAACAGGTAACATCCTCAAACACAGAGGTAGGCTTGGTGGTACCTCCCGACTCTCTGTCCCAGCGGTAGATCATAGAGGCATGAAGACCGTCCTCCTGCTCCGAATTTTGCCAGACCGAAATCCTGTCAAGCTCGGCAATGTCGGCTATGGGAAAGATTCCCGCCGTCATGTTCTCGTCAAATGTCGGCTCACTGCGTGAAACAAATATGACAGAGGTTTCGTTGAGGGTATCCATCATTATTCCACGGCGTTTTATGCGTTCTTCCGTATCATCTGTCTGATTTGTCCGGTCTGTGCCGTTATCAATCCCGCCTTGCAAAGTCTTGCTTTTTTTATCTTCCGCACCCATACCGCCAACCCCGCCTTTATAGTATTATACTTTATGTTTTGTATTATAATACTTTTAGACAAAATTGTCAAGAAAAATCCTCCCTGCTTTTTACAGGGAGGGAATGGGGGGATTTAGCCGCCGAAACCACGGGCGGCAGGTTGCCGCCCCTACACGACCACCCCGCCGCTGCGGTGGCACCCCGACGACAATTAACAGTTGACAATTGACAGTTGACAATTATTGTAAATATAATTTTGCTGGCAAAACTCAACCACCACCGTCTTTAGGCGGTGGTGGTTGTTTTCACTCCAATTTATCCATATAGTCTTCGTATGCAGATAAAAACGAATCGTATTGTTCTTTAGTTACGGAACCGATTACCATAATAATATCATCTTCTTTTATACCGTCATAAATATAATTGCATTTAACATGGCTGTCTTTTTTAAGTCTGTTGATTCTATCTTTCTTTATCGGAATATTATATGAAAATCGTTCTTTTGATTTGTTAGAAGAAATCAAAAAGCAAAGGTATTCAAAAGGGAAAATTTCAAGTTCGTCATTTTCAATATCGATGATAACAAAACTATGCAGGCTGCCTGATTCGCCATCAGGGTATTTAAAATTGCTAATAAGAACAATATCACCTATTTTATACTTCATATTCATCCTCTTCCGATTTCCAGTATTCAATATTTCCTTTGTGTTCCTCTTCTTCGACAGGAAACATCTCAAACGCTTCTGAAACATGGACAACCGCTCCTATTTCTCTTCCGCGTTTGATAATATTTTTTGCCTTTGTTTCTGATTGTTTATCCATTACAACTCCTCCGTTCACCGCTCAACCCATCGAAATGCCGCCTGTATCTTTTCGGGATATTTATATCAATAAGATACCCTATTTGTGCTAAAAAACTTGCTATTTCGGCGAATCCGTCTTTGTAAAACTGTGCTATGCGTTTTGTTTTGTCGTTTATGTTCTTATAATTATGAGGACAGACAAACGTCCAGTCTGCTCCGCTTCTATCAAAAACAATGCGGAAATATTTATCTATGCCTTTTGAGCTGTGTCCGGATCTGCCAAGTAGGATTTGGTGTTCCACGGCCTCATCGATATGGCTGAAAATCGCCTCTGTTCCGTCAAAAGCAACAACCGCTATCAACGGCTCGTCATGCTCCATAGCATGATCGGCACTTGCGTATTGATTGAATTTTATGATATTCAAGATGTTTTCACTTCCTCTACTAAACGTGAGCGTGTCCCCATTCAACAGGCATACCCATTTGTTCGGCGATTTCCTCAAATTTCTTTACTAAATCGTTAGCGTTAGCGTGTTTGAATGGCGTATCGCCGAAAGAGACGGCGACATTCTCGTCGGGGGTTTCCGATTTTGCAATCATCATTCTAAAGTCGGCGGACCTTGCAGTTTCTTCAAGCCTGCTTGCTACAACGCCGAAGTCGGAATGAGCAGTTATGCGTTCATTCATTTTCCAACACTCCTTTCGTGAAGATATATCCGGCGGTCTGGCTATTTTCTATAAACCGATTTACCTTGTCTGTTTCACTTGTGACGGTTTGATAATGCTTTATTATTGCGTTTTGTGCTACACTCCGATTTTCAAGCGTTTGATTGTGCATGAATTTTTCAACCGCTTGGTCAATGCCGTTTTTGGTAATTTGCATATTCGCATCGGCGGCTATTTCGATTTCTCTCAGATTCTCCATAAAACACATGATTTTGTCATGTTTTGGGTCTACCCATCTGAAAGAGTGTGCTTGATTGCCAACAACCATTCGGATTTCTGCGGGTTGATGTTGTATGCTCCTCATTATGTCTCTAAATGAAAAAGCCGATGTATTCTCAAAACCTGTTCGCTCCATAGCAGGGTCGAACGGGTGATTGTGGGTCACTATGTTTCCTTTAGCACGATTCCACTGTTCAGGGGTTAGACTTACCTCGTTCCCACGCCCTTGGCTTGATCTAAACAACTCGTTGCCGTTTGTGTCAAAAACAATCACAGTTTCATGCTCATTTCGAGCTATGGACTTTTCGATTCGCTCAATATTTTCCATCTCTCCCCCCTATTCCACTATCCTCTCGAATAGGGTTTTTGCTTCTCCTACGCTGCCGCCGCTCTTGATAGCGCCGAATTTTGACAGCGACTCAAACGAGAGGTCTTCCGCTCCGATGCTCTCTAATATTTCTGCGGATTTAGATGGCATGATAGGCTGCAGCATAACCCCGATTATGCGGATCGATTCGGCAAGATTGTACATGACCGTTCCGAGACGGGGCTTGAGGGAATGGTCGGCGGCAAGTGTCCACGGGGTTGTTTCGTCAATGTATTTGTTGGCGCGTCTTGCGGCGTTCATAATTTCATCTATCGCTTCTGCAGAGCGGTAGGCGTCCATTTTGGCAAAGTAGTTCTTGACAGCCGACACAACAACCTCACGCAGATCGCTGTCTGTGTCCATGGTTTGACCCGGTTCGGGAATGACCCCGCCGAAATATTTTTGTATCATAGAAACGGTGCGTTTAGCAAGGTTGCCTATGGTATTGGCAAGGTCGGTGTTGCAGCGGGAAATGACCGATGAAACGGTGATGTTGCCGTCGTTGGCAAAGGGCAGTTCGCTCAGAACATAGTAGCGGATGGCATCGGCTCCGAATCGATTGCACAACTCGTCCGCATATAGGACGTTGCCTTTCGACTTACTCATTTTATCCTGCCCCATCAGCAGCCAGGGATGCCCCAAAATCTGCTTAGGCAAAGGAATATCCAGCGCCATAAGGATTATGGGCCAGTAGATAGAATGGAATCGCACTATGTCTTTGCCCATGACATGGAGGTCACAGGGCCACCATTTTGCAAAGCTGTCGGACGGGTTTTCGGTATCATACCCAAGCGCCGTTATATAGTTGCTAAGCGCATCTATCCAGACATAGACGACATGGTTTTGGTCAAACTCGACAGGAACCCCCCACTTGAATGTCGATCGGGTAACGCACAGATCCTGCAAACCCGGCTCAAGAAAGTTGTTATACATCTCATTCATGCGGGATTGCGGTATAATAAAATCGGGGTTTTGTTTGAAATGCTCCTTTAGACGATCTTCATACTTGCTCAGCCTTAAAAAATACGCCTCTTCGTTGGTCGGGATGATTTCACCGCCGCAGTCTGAGCATTTGCCGTTCTCTATTCTGCCCGACGGAACAAAGGCCTCACAGGCGGCACAGTACATTCCCGAATATTCCCCTTTGTATATATCGCCCTGTTTATATAGTTTGTTGAATATTCCCTGCACGGCTTTTATGTGATGCTCATCGGTGGTGCGGATAAAATCATCGTTAGAAACACCGAACATCTCTATGTTGCCGAGCATTAGGCGTGTAACCGAATCTACATACTCTCTGTTGGATATGTTTTGGCTCAGCGCCGCCGCCTCTATCTTCTGCCCGTGTTCGTCCGAGCCGGAAAGAAAATGCACATCAAAGCCGGACAACCGTTTATACCGAGCAATCATGTCGGTAAGAATAATGTCCACACAATTGCCTATGTGCGGCTTGGAAGAGGCATAGGGTATCGCCGTTGTGATATAAAATTTAGGTTTCATGTTTGATCTCCTTATCTAACAATGTTTTTATATATTTACGCCATTATTTTGACCATTTCACGGGTGAGTTCCCATTTCATCGGTAAATCATCTAAATAGCGGCAGCATTCTTCGTACATATATAGTCCGTTTCTATAGCACTCGTTTCCCATAGAGCCTGCTATATGCGGGGTGAGCAGTATGTTTTTCATGTCCCACAGCTGCGAATCGGGAGCGGGCGGCTCAGGATCGGTAACATCGAGAACGGCAAAGAGATCATCCCGCTCTTTCAAAGACCGTATCATCTCATCCTCGCGGATTATAGCTCCACGAGCGGTGTTTATCAGCATAGCGCCCTGTTTCATGCTGTCTATGTGCTTTCCCGTTATCATACCACGGGTTTCGGCAAGCAGAGGGGTATGTAGCGACACGACATCACAGCAGGCAAACACATCTTCCAGCGTGGTCTTTTCAACCCCCAGTTCCTTTGCTCTTTCTTCAGTAAGATACGGGTCATATGCCTTTATATTTACCTCAAAGTTTTTCAGCAGAGAGATAACCATCCTGCCTATGGCTCCTGTCGATATTATACCCACGTTGCTGTGATAGCATCCCGCCGGAGACATTGACGTGCGTTGCTGTCCTCTCGATTCTGTGTATGTCCGGGCGTTCTGCAATCCTCTCTTCAGCCCGAACAGTATGTTAGCAAGGGTGTACTCGGCTACGGGAATATCGTTGGCTACCCAGGCGCTGCAAACCCTGACGCCCGCATCCCATGAGGCATCGGTAACAAAGTGCTTAACACTGCCCGCTCCGTACAAAACGAGCTTCAGATTAGGAGCGTGCCGCAAAAAATCCCGGTCTATTTTGGGAATCCCCCATGTGCTGAACATGATCTCACAGTCGCTCAACACACCCAAGTTCTGCATAATCTCACCGGATTTATAGGGTCTGTCGTATAGATCCACCTTTTGCTTGATTTTGTCTATCAAACCCTCATTATACACAGCAGCATACGCATCCGCAATTATTAACGCTTTCTTCATGGTCTGTGTCCTTTCTGTTTGTGATTTAACCTATAACCCTAACAAATCAACGTGACTTCCTGTGCCGTAAAGGTACAGGATCAGCTCTTTATTGCGTTTCTCATATACGAGAAGCCAATCTCCCGCACCGCCGATGTGACACTCACGATAGTTCTTGAAATTGCCCTTTAACTGATGGTCTTTCCAGTTTTCGGGGAGCGGAATGTCTTGCATTAACTGTCTAATTCCCCAATCAAGCACAGTCAAGTCTTTGCCCTGCTTTTTGGCAAGTTTGCGTGTTCGCTTATAATTCGAGGACGGAACAAGAGTATAAATCCGATTATTCATCTTCTTAGTCCTCCGCATCTAAAGCGGCGTTCATTTCTTCAACGCTGTTGTACATTTTCGCAGTTCCGTTTGCAACGGCCGCATACAGCTCTTCTGCTTCGGCTAAAATTGCCGATTCAAACTCCGGCGTGTAACCATTTTCGGTCAGTTCTACTTTTGCCGCTCCTCGAATTGATTCCATTTCTAAAAACAAATTGCTTTTAGTCTCATGCCGCATTTTTTCTCCTAAAAGATCTCTTAATGTTCTAAGAACATACTCCATTTTATTTTCAGGCATATCAATAACATACTTTATAGCCTGTTCTTTAACAGATAGCATATAACAACCCCTTCTTCCCTTATATTCTCCCTTGATACTACTATACTATCACGGGGTGCGTGAAATGTCAAGTATCGCATTAATACACATTCCCGTTTTCTCTGAATTTACGCCATACGTTCTCGAAGAAGTCGTCCTGTTCGGGCAGGGGGCGTGTTTTACGCCAGTTGAATAGGCAATGGCCGTCTTTGTAGACAACCTCCTGCACAAGCGCCTGCATATCGCCGTCGGCACGGGTGAATCTGAATATTTCTTCCATGCCCTCCGGCAGGATTCCGCTGCTGTCGGTATAGAGAGCCGAGCCACGGGAGCCGCCGCCCTGCTCAAGATAGTTTTTCATAGCAGAGAGATAGACGATTTGACAGATAACAATATCTTTTAGCCGATAGAAGAGGGACAGCTGAGAATGATCGGTGATCTTTATCAGATCGGCAAAATCATCGGCCAGTTTTTTTCGGCGATCTATAGCACGCGCTATCTCGCTGAGGTTTCGTATAGCCCCTCCAGAATCGCTCATTTCCTTTTGGAGATCGTCAAGATACTCGGCCGCATTGCTCCTGCCGTCCTTTGCGGTTTTATACAGATCTATATGGACACGCACCCTGTCTTGTATCAGAGAGGTGTGATCTCTGCCGCTGTTGTTAGGGTTTGCCGCTATATATTGTGCCGCTCGTGTAGCTCCCGCCTGCCCCGAATTAAGGGCGCTCCCGCCCGGACGATACACACCGTGGGTACCCGCAGCCTCACCCACAGGGAAGAATCCTCTTATGTTGCTCTGCCACCATAGATCCATATCCAATCCGCCGTTGTTGTGCTGAGCCGATAGCTCTATCTGCAGATACTCGGTCTTTAGGTCAATCCCTTTAGAGAGATACAACTCTATAGCGGGTGCGTTCATAAGCATCAGACGCTCATAGGGATTGCCGAAACAGGCTCCTGCGTTTTTGAGATAGTCAAGCGCCTCCCTGTCGAGCAATGCAAAATCTATCTCGGCGGTGTTATCGTGGTTTTTAGTAAAATCAAGATAAACCTTGCGGCGTCTCAGCGCTGTTTCACGGTACACAAGCAGGTCTATTATTGACGAGCCTCCCAAAATCTTGCTTGTATCAAATGGCCATTCGTAACCTTTTTTAAAGAGCGTGGAGAGCGACTTTGACACGTTACCGAAATATTCCGATAAAAACTCATGCTCGCTGCCGTCATTGTCGACCGAAACAAGGCGGGGGAGTACCTGCATATATGTCCCCGATACATTCCACCTCGGATTTACCGATGCCAGCCCGTACTGCCACTCGGTCAGGTTCTTGCCTGCCGCTCCCGCTAAAAAGGCTATTCCGCTTGCACCTGAGTGACACTCGGGATAGACAGAGTTTTTGTACATCCCTGCCGGTCCGCCCGTGGCATAAACGACATTGTCACAGCGGAAAACCTTGTACAGATCATTTTGATCGGCTGAGTTTTTGTTCAGACATATCAAGCCCGCCACAGAATCACCGTCGGTTAGTATCTCGATAACCTGATAGCCGTCATAGATTTTTACGCCAATGTCTGCCGCCTGTTTCTCGAGCGCTTCTGTCATAAGTTTTGAGGTCAGCGGTCCTGCCGATGTTGCCCTGATTCTGTCATCGTGATCGGTTTTATACCCGACAAACTCCCCGTAACGATTTGTCGGAAAGGGAACCCCCATGCTCTCTAAGCTGAGAAAACATCCTGCCGACAATGCCGCCTCGGCCATAGCAATGTCGCCGTCCATACAGCCGCCCCGAAACAAATCACGGGCCATCATGCGGGGTGAATCCGGAGCATCTCCGCAGAGAGTGAGCTTGTAATAGGTCTGCTTATCCGAACCTGTATTGCGGGATGTTCCCATGTTTATGCCCTCTGTGACCATAACGGCATCGGCGCCCAGACGGGCAAGGGTTACCGCCGCCTTGTAGCCCGCAGCGCCCGTCCCGACAACAACGGTGTTGACCGCACAAACCTCCGCCTCAAGATTGCCGATTGTGATTCTATCGGTTTTCATATATACACTCTCCTGATTAACTATGATTATCGTCCGTCCCTTACATAAGTATAGCCTGTATTAACGCCTGTGTCAATTAAATTATTTTGGGGCCCTCTCCGTCATGCTAACGCATGACACCTCTCCCAAAGGGAGAGGCAAGAAAAAACACCCTACAATCCGCAATAACCACGGGCGGCAACCTGCCGCCCCTACAGACCACCCCGCCGCTGCAATAACCACGGATGATCGAGGGCGGTCATCCCTACAGACCACCCCCCCGC
>Ga0099364_10008375_pt1 | contig 14564 bp, 8 predicted proteins | sample TergutTh196P3_FD_73070 | JGI IMG/M metagenome (GOLD analysis project Ga0099364, IMG submission 73070) | Microcerotermes parvus P3 segment gut microbial communities from Pointe-Noire, Republic of the Congo - Th196 P3 | ecosystem: Host-associated > Arthropoda: Insects > Digestive system > Gut ... | reverse complement strand
GAGAAGGTGTCCAGACATTCTTCGTTGCGACGGAAGCACCACGGCAAGCCTATCTGCCGATCAAGTTCTACAGCAACCAGGGCGAAGAGATCGATGCTGGTCTCGTGTCAATTGACGAGGAGGGCATAACGATTGAGAATTTTGACGGTGAAGCTCCGCAGTTCAAAGGTTTCTCGTTCATTGACGGCAGTGTATTCATCGTAATCACCCCCGATGCCGAGCTGGAAGCGGACTTTACCGCCCAATTCGGCACCATAGAGGATGGCGACAGACTCGTTTACAAGGTTCCGCTCCAGTACGGTGAAAACAGCGACAGCATCGGATATGTGTACGTTTCAATCCTGTGGGGTGAAGCACCGGAAACGCTCGTCGAGTACGAATACACGTTGACGGTTTCGGAAAAACACTTGACTAGCAAAGACCGTCCCTACGCTCCGGCTTTCCCGCAAGGTTATACCGTTGGGGAAATCACCCCGCCCTTGCTTACGGGCTTTGGTTCGGACAATCCGATAACAGGTTACCCGGAAGTATTGCTGGAGGCAATCGGACTTCTCGAAGAAGATGTCCATTACGGAATTGAGGATGGCCGCTTCTTCTTCGATCCGCAGGGCTTGTTCGATTTCCTGAGACAGGATCAGGTGGCGGAGATTGAGTTCAACATTCCGCTCCACAACGAGTACGGTTTGCCGACCGCCGGTGCTAGCGGCACAATTACGGTGATTGTAACCGGTGTCAACGACCGGCCGGTCGCCGAGGACAAAGATGCCGGTGAAGTTTGGGCAAACGATACCGACGGTATCCGGGTGCTTGTTTCCGAGTTGGTCAATGATAAAGATGTCGATGACACCCATTCGATCATTGTGTACGAGAATAACGAGATCGTGGGAACCCTGAAGCGAGGGCCAGAGACCGTTGTTGTCCTGGAAAGCGGTGCAACGCTGATTTACGTGACGGACCCGGAGGGCGATTACCTGTTGTACAAGCCGAACGGCGATGCCGTAAGCAGTCCGTTCTATTCGCTTCAAAGTCAGGACATTTCTAAAGACACCGTAACGTTCAAGGTCAAGGACGATTCCAACATGGCGAACTCGGAATCGACGGAGACCGCAACGCTGATATTTAGCGTCAAGGGTGTCAACAAGACACCGGTTGTCGTTGAGAGCGCGTTGGACCAAACGGTTGATGCCGACAAGTCAATCACGATCCGGGCGGACGAATTGGCAACCGACGCAAACGACGGCGATATTTTGAGTTTCGTGTCGATTGCCTATGGTAGTACCATTTGGAACACGGTTGGGAGCCACGAAGTTCGCGGCGAGTACAATGATACCCCGAATACACTGCTCGGTACGTTGGTGATTGCCGCTGATATGCGGTCGTTCACCTTCACGCCAGCGGCGTTTCTCGCGGATCCCGAACAGGGCGGTTTGGAACCGGATGACGTTCTTGACCTGGAATTTGTGTTCATTATCAAAGACGACCAGGGAATCGGTGCAAGTGATCCCAATGGTGAAGAACCATCCCAAACCGGTGAAAAAACGCTGAATCTTCAGATACAGGGTGTTTCGCAGGGACCGAGGCTGAGAGAACCTGACTTCTTCGGAAGCATTGCCAACAATTCAGACGCGACGGGAACGGCCTATTTGGGCGCGAGCCAATTTTTCTCCGGCAAGAATGTCACATTTACACATGTCGAGCTGGCTCCGGGGTATGTTTTGCCTCCTTACGACGATTACAATCCCGGGTATCGGTTGACATTCCTGCAGAACATCGAAAGCCTCACGGTGGCGGAAGATGGAACGATTCAGGTCGATTACATGCCAAGTGCGCAGTACTATGAATCCTACCATCTCTCACCGATACCTTTGAGAGTAACCGTCGTGGATGAAGACGGCGTCGAAGAGACGGCGGAAATCCGTCTCAATTGCGAAGAACAATATACGACGAAAGTTTACCTCAGGCCGGTGCATGAAGCGATTAGTGCCGATGACAATTGGACCTTTGGCTCGCATAATTTCCCGGAAAACTTTGAGACAGAATTTGACAAAGACAACCCATTTGAAGTGAATGTCGGACAAACGTATTGGCTCCAGATTTGGGCACGGGATGATTCGACGGAGTTGTTAAAGCAACTGGAATCGGCGGGCTTGTCTGCGGGGTTCTTCGACGTTTCCTATGATTCGTCAGTGGTCTCGATTAACACGAGGCCAAATGGAAACCTGGATGTACTTTTCATTGAGGATGCCTCCATTGTGGAAAGAGGGACCATTATTCAGGGAACCCAGCCGAATGAAGAGATTATCCGCAATATTGGCTGTACCGCGCCAACGGATCAGGATGCTGGTCTTGGGCTCGGTCTCCCACCCAAAGGTTGGATTGTTGTTCAAATCGCTGTAACAGCGGAGGCTGTCGGCACGCCGAACTTTGAAATCCTCCTGGAATCGCTGAATTTACAGGTGGACCGGTTCAAACCGGAAGGAGTTGCACAGAAGGACAAGATTCATCAGTCTCAAATTCAAATCGTCAATCCGGTGATCCAGCATAATGATCCGGCGGCCCCGTTGACGGCATTGACACAACAAGAGAAGGAAGTTGACGGCGGCATTTACATGCGGACCGTGGCGACGCCGACTGAAACGCGAGCCGATGGTACGGTGGCGTCGTTACCGAAGGACGCCGACATGCTTCACGAGTGGCAGACGCATTACGTTGAGATTTGGGTCAAAGCCTCTGAGGCGGACCAATACATTGCCGCCAAGACCGATCTGCACTATGATACGCGGTATTTCACGGCGGTCAGCGTGGAACTCGGTCAGGATTTCCGTTACGCAGACAAGGCGGTGATCGATGATCCGGGCGGTGTGGTTTACGGAATCGGCGGTGCCTCCGCTGGCAGCGTCTCAAAAGACGGCTATATTCTGCTCGGACGGGTTCTCTTCCAGTCTATCGGAACAGATAACGTTCCCTGGAGCGAATCGACCGTTCCGCATTCGCTCGGCTTGAAGCTCGAAGACGGCGGCGTTCGAATGAGTGAAGGGTACTGGGTTTCCAAACTGGGAGCCGGTTCGAAAACCGAACTTTGGGCCAATCCCTACGACTATAACGACGACGGCTCTGTCTCTGTAGCGGACTTCACGGCATTTGCCAGGGAATTTGTTTTCCCGACGGAAGGGGAATTCAATTTCAGTCCGTTCAATGTGAGCCGCACCGGTCAAATTTCGGTTACAGATTTCACCAGCTTTGCCGCGAATTTCGGTACAACCCGGGAAGATGTCGTTTCCGGCAGTAAAGAACTGAAACTCCACGCGAATTACACGAAACGGTACATCGGCTCGATGCTCCAGACCGACAATCAGGCACTCGTCGGAATGATGCTTGACGCCGCGAATCAGGCTTGGGCCGACGCGCTTGGATTCGATAAACCGATTGACGTAACGCTTGTCGTTAAAGACTTCGGCGATTCCACGACGCTCGGTGAAGCCCAAATTACGGCCATCGACGCCAACGGAATTCCTTCGGCGGGAATCATTACACTTGATAACGATGCCGCAGGATTCGGATGGTATTCGCAAATTGCCGAACCGGTCAACGCCTCGAAGTACGACCTGTATACGACATTGCTCCACGAGCTTGGGCACATTTACGGAATCAACGAGGCGTATGCCGCGTACAACGCCGTGAAACCGCAGTTTGCCGGGCAAATCGGAACCTACGGACATGTTCTCGATCCGGACGATGTCATGTACGAAGGACTTTATACCGGTGAACGCAAGTACATTTCCGACACCAACGTGTTGATTCTCCAAACGGTTTACGGTCAGGTACAGGGCAACAGTGCTCTCCATGCCTTTAGCTCTACGCCGACGAAACTGGAGGCACTTGGCGCAAAAGTCGAAACCGTTGTACCAGCGTTTGCGGCAACCGAGGTAAGCGAGGAATCGGCGAAACTGACCGTTGGCGTTGCGAAGGAATCGGCTTTCCCAACGGTTTTGAATACGGAAGAAAACGCCAAAACGCTTGCCGAACTAAACATGCTGGGGCTGGACGTTTCGTTGCCGCAGGTTACACCGAACTACTCGGCGTCCGCAAACACCGACCTGATTCTCAGTACACTTTGGGCAGACGACGATGACGAACTTGACATTTTCACAGTCCCTGCCGTGCAACAAACCGAAAATACCGGGTTAGTTGACCAATTGATTGCCGATATTTTCTAAAAGAACAATTTGACAACAGCTTGGAGCGCAGGCAAAACACCTGCGCTCCAAACTTTGCGCACACGCTTTCTTTGGCATTCGCCCCACTTGCGGTTCTTTTCCATGTATAATTAAGGGAAAATATTACGCCCATCTTTCCAGCTCAAAACGCTCATGTTCCGAAACCTGATTTTTGCCGTTCTGTTTTTCCTGACTGGTTCCCTCTCCGCACAGCAATTGGTTGCGGTTCCGCAAAGCGTGCTTCCCGGATTGGATTATGAGGGGGCTTGGGAACAGTTTTCCAACGGCGATTTCGACCTCGCCATGCGAAATTTCAATGCGATTCTTGCCCGCCGCACCATCGGACGAAATCCCTGGATCGACTCCATCTGTTATTACACGATGATCGGCGAATGCCAGTTTCAAGCCGGGAATTACCAGCAAGCTCTGGAAGCCTACGACCAGGCTCTGAATGTCTATTTCGCGTTTTCGGATTGGGCAACCTACCTGAGCATCAGCGGCAATGTTTCACCCGTTCCCCGGCCGCAGGCTCCCTGGGGAATGTCAACTCGGACAAATCTGTTCGGAAGATTTCCGAATACTTACCATATCAAAATTGTCGCAAACCAAAATATTGTCCAAGTTGAGGATCAGGTCGGAATTATGCAACAGGATGCACTCATCCCGATCAATCCCCCGGAAATCTTCAGTTGCCTGGCACGGGCGATCCGGCACCGGGCAGAAATTCTTGGTCCAATGTCGAAATTTGACCGCCGCAACGATGAGCTTGTCGAAACCTTAGCCGGGCGGCCCGGCTTGGCGAACCATTGGACCGGAACCTGGGTCGATGTACTTTACGGACTCGCGCTCGCGGCAGCGGGAAAAGACGAAGATGCGTACCCTGTCTTGGAAAGAGCTTGTACATTGCCCGGCCAACTGGAACACCCGCTAACCGCAATCGCTCTGTGCGAAATGGGACGAATCAAACTCCGCGCAGGCAAAAAACAAGAAGCGGCGGTCCTGTTCTACGAGGCGGGAATTTCCGCTTACTTTTTTAACGATCCGATCACATTGGAAGAGAGTTTTCGATACAGTGCGATTTGTCAACGGTTGATTGATCGAACCAAGCCGTGCTATTTCCTCGTGCCAGCCCTGAATCATTCCGCCGAAATTCTCAGTCGCCGGGGAAAAAACGCCTGCGCCAACATTTTCGTCCTCGTTTCACTCATGGAAGAAGCCGCCGATGATGCGTTGACGTTTGGCAATCTTGCCGCCGCTCAAAAATATCTGACGGACGCCCAAAATTTAATGAAAGCCCGTGCTCTCAAGGAAGGGCGGTACGGCGGACGCTGGAACTACTTGAAAGCACGGGCGGCTTACCTTTCCGGTCGTCCCGCCGATTTGGCCGAAGGGGATAAATTTCTGACCGTCGCAATGGGATACATGAACAAATGTTCTCTTTGGGTTTCGCAGATCAAACATTTGGCGTTTTTACATTCGTCGGGGCGTATTACGACGACCGGACCGATCACCATACGCAAGGCGTTGGAGCTTTACGAATACCTGCTCCGGGAGCCGACCGCCGAGGATTGGATCATTCAACCGATGGATTCGCTGGCCGTCCAGGACGCGCTTCCGCCGACTCCTTCCGGGGAAGACATTTATGAACTCTGGTTCGATGCCGCGGTGAATCTCTCGTACACCGAACAGGCGTTCGAAATTTCGGAGCGAATTCGCCGAAAACGGTTTTACTCACAAATCCCGCTCGGCAATCGATTGATTTCGCTCCGGGCAATTTTTGAAGCCCCGGCTTCGGCTTTACCTCGCCGGAATTTGCTTGACCGGCAAGAACTAAACCTTGCGTTTCCCGAATTCACAAAACTTTCCCAGCAGGCAAAAACGCTTCGAAATCACCTTCAAGCCCTTCCTTCGGTTCCACAAACGGAAGAGCAATCGAAACAATTGGCAACGCTCTACAACAATCTGGAAAAAGTCAGCGTTTTGCAGGAAATCATGCTTCGTTCGATTGCGCTTTCCCGAACCAAATCGCCGATTGTGTTCCCTCCGCTCTATTCGCTCAAAGAGATTCAGGACCAATTGCCTGAAGGAACATCCATGCTTGTCTTTTTCGCGGCAAGAGGGCGTTTGTACGGGTTTATGGTCAACCGTAGCGATTACGAAATGTGGCCGATCACCGTAAGGGCGGATGCCCTGCGGACAGCGGTTGCCGCCTATCTCACGGCACTTGGAAACACCGGAGCAACCCGGGAAGTCGCCGCTAAAGATTTACGGGAAGATGTCAAACGAACCGCCGCTGAAGAAAGAAAACTTGAATGGAAAAAACGCGGCAATGATCTGTTCAAAGCCCTGTTGCAATCGACGAAAGAGCCGAATTTTACCGAATTGGTTGTGGTCCCGGACAATCTCCTTTGGTACGTTCCATTCGAATCGCTTTGTGTAACCGATACCGACGGGCAACTGCGTCCCTTCCTTGCGGTCAACGACGGGAAATGGATGCTCCGATACGCGCCGACGGCATCGCTTGGATTACCGGTCAAGCAAGGTCGCGGCATCGGTGTCGAAACGGTTGTTGTTGCGGGCAAGCTCTTCTCGAAAGACGATTCGCAAAAGGCGTTGAACAAGGCAACGGCGATGAGCAACGCGGGGACCAATCTCACGGTTTTGTCGAGCCAAAAAGTTCCAAGCAAGGATACGCTTTTCGCAACGCAGTTGAAACAATTGGTCGTATTCAATGATATTCCGCCGGGCCGGGCAGGATCGCTTGCCTGGAATCCGTTCGGTTTGACCGGGAGACAGGCAAGCAGTATTGCGTCCTGGCTCGCGCTTCCCTGGGGCGGACCGCGATTGGTTGTTCTTCCCGGTTTTCATTCCAACGCCGAAAGTGCAACCGCGATTAAAAATGGCAACGGAAACGAGATATTTCTCTCTGTGATGACGATGCAGGCAAATGGGGCGCAGACAATTTTGTTGTCCCGGTGGAATCAGGGGGGGACGGTCTCTTATGATCTGGTTGGCGAATTTCTGCGGAATTATCAAAAAGAACCGGCCCCGAAAGCATGGAAGGACGCCGTAATGACGGTTGCGAACCGTTCCATCAACTTTGACGAAGAACCGAGAGTCAAAACCGTCGCCGGAGAAGAGCCGCTCCGGGCAAACCATCCGTTTTTCTGGAGCGGGTTCCTTTTGGTCGATCAGGGAGAAATCCCTCAGGAAGACGAGGAAGAGGAAGAAGAAATGGAAATCTCTCTCGAAGAACTGCAAAAAGAGTTTGGAGATTCTTCTGAAGAATCGATCAAGGAACCGGAACGAGAGTAATTGAAAATAAAAAAGAGCGGATTATTGGGGGGGCTTCAACCAGCATTCCCGAAATGGCGTGATCTACGCCGCTTTTTTGGCGGGGCGGGGTTTCAGATTGAACAGGCCGAAAATTTCGTCCAAACTCATACCGCTGGACTGATTCACTCCCCGAACGCCGGAAAGAATTTCTTCCGAAAGGTCTCGCTTTCGCTGAAGAATTCGGTCGATTTTTTCCTCAATCGTGTTCACGGAAACAAACCGTAAAACCGTAACCGGTCTGGAAACACCAATCCGATGCGCCCGATTGATCGCTTGGTCCTCGACCGCCGGGTTCCACCAACGATCGAAAAGAAAAACATAACTCGCAAACTGAAGATTCAGCCCGACACTTCCCGCTCCATAACTCATCAGGATCACATGGGCGTTTTTATCTTCCCGAAACTGCTCAATAACACCGTCCCGTTTGGCCGACGGAATTTTTCCGTGATATTCCAGCGGTCCAAACGATGCCAAATGTGGTTTCAATTGATTGAGCGTATCAACCCATTGGCTGAAAATGATCGCTTTGTGACCGCTCTGGGCGACTTCGTCCAAACCGGAACGGAGTTGCTCCAATTTCGCACTTTCCCCGGAGTACGGATCAAAATTACAGATTTGTTTCAAGCGAAGAATTTTTTCAAACACGTTTTTGATCGTGAGAACACCTTCCTGATCCATTTCGTGAAGTTGCTTTCTGCTGGAATCTTCGGTAAGAGTGTATGTTTCCCGCTGTTTGGGTGCCAAATCAATAAAGCAGTCCTGAATCCTTTTCGGCGGCAAATCTTTTTGAACCACGTCTTTGGTCCGCCGAAGGATATGATCGCTGATAATCGGGCGGATTTCCGAAGGTTTCAACCCGGATTTCAGCAGTCCCGGCGAAAGAAACTCGAAAATGCCAACCAAGTCTTCCGACGAGTTTTCAACCGGTGTTCCGGTGAGTGCCCAGCTTCGGTGTCGCGGTATCGCCCGGGCTGCTTTGGCGGTTGCACCATTCTGATTTTTAATGCGTTGCGATTCGTCGAGAATCACCAGATCAAACTTCACCTTGCCCCGAATTGGCGGGGAATCGTAATACTCCAAATCGCGGGGGAGTAGCTCGTAATTGGCGATTCGGACCGGCGTGTTCTCTTTTTGCCAACACGATTTACGCTGTTCCGCGTTCCCTTCAATGATTTGGACGGGGATTTCCGATGCCCAGTTTTCAAATTCCCGTTTCCAGTTGGAAACAAGCGGTTTCGGGCAAACGATCAAAACATTTTTCATTTCCCGGCTTCTCAGGAGCAATCGAGCCGTCAGAATTGTCTGCATTGTTTTCCCAAGTCCCATTTCGTCGGCGAGAATCGCAAAATGGGCTCCGAAAAGAAACGCAATTCCTTCCCGTTGGAACGGATATGGGTCGCCTCGCAAGTCGAACATCTCCAGCGAGAAAATTGATTCCAGCGACGGCTGCAGAAGGTAATGAAGCCGGTCCTTGATTTTAATCGCATCCGGTGGAACCCGAAATCGCGTGATTGTTTGTGGTGCGTTGGACGCACTTGCGGAAAATTTGAGAACTTGAGGGTTTTCTGCTATTTTTTCCGTTTTCGGAATCCCAGGAGGCGGCTCAAAATGGTAACTGTTCGTTTTGATCGCAGGATGGACAATCGGAGTGGAGAGAACCCGGATTCCCAGCGATTTCGAAATCGCATGGGTCTTCACCTCGACATCCCGATCCCGGTGTATCGAACGATTCCAACCGGTAATAAAGATTTCCGGTTTAAGCGTAAAATCATTTTGTGAATAAACATCCATGTTTAATTCTTTTGCGCTTCTTCCAACGCGAGTCGGACACGGGAAAAAGGTTCGAAAAAATCGATAGAACCGATATAATCGGCCAACTTTTCCGAGATTATGGAAATTGCCACGTTGCGGTCATCGGGAGCCCAGAGAGGAAAATTGGCGACGCGAATCTCTTTCCAGCGCGAAATGCTTAAACCGGGAACGCTACGGAGCGGTTGGTACTGCTTTGGGGAAGTTTCGGGGCGAGAAAACAAGCTTGGATTTTCGCCGGGTTCCCACTGGTCTGAAGTCTCGTCGCCGTCCGAACCTGGTTGTGGAACATAGATGATGGGTTGCTCCACGAAATCCTGAAGTGCAAGAACGCCGGGAGAATCGGTAAAAAGGAAACCGATGTCCACCTGCGATTTGCGGACCAGTGTTTGAGCGATTTGTTCTCCAAACAAATACGGTTCCAAGGCATTTCCGAAAAGAATTTCCTGGGCACGGTTCGGTTTGAGCGAGGTGGTACAGTGAAACTCGACCGGCCGCCCCACCGAATTGAGAACAAGAAATCCCCCAACGAACCCGGTTCGGGGATAGTTAATCACAGTAAGAAACCCAAGCAACGGTGTTGTTTTCATACAGAACGAATTGACGCAAGGAGAGCGCAAACTTTCATTATGGTAGAAAATCGGATATTGATCCCGTGAATCTTGAGTTCGACTAAAAAGAGTCAAGTTGTCTTGCCAGCGAGAAAAGCGAGAACCAAACTCTTAACCTTCGGGTTGCGGGCAATATTTGTTTTCGGTATAATATGGTCTGCTCGGTTTTGGGAGGTTTTTCTTCCCCGGCTTTCCCCCGTAAACTTTTTAGGAGTTCTCATGTTAAGACGAGATTTTTTTCGTGCCAGCTTGGCCGCAAGTGCGGCAGCCGCATTTCCATTTTCCCGTTCATTGGCCGACGACAAGGCTGTGAAAGTCCTTTATTTCACCAACTCGGCCGGATTTGAACATGGTCCGGTCAAGATTGTCAAAGATGGGTTGAGCGTTTCCGATATTGCCTTGAAAAAACTTGGAGCTACCCACGGCATCGAAGTTGTTTGCACCAAAGACGGCAAAATTTTCGACGGCGACTTGAAACAATTCAGTTGTTTTGCGTTTTACAGTAGCGGTGATTTGCTCCAGGGGCCCAATGCAATGTCCGCCGAAGGTAAAAAACGATTTCTCGCCGCAATCGACGATGGCGTCGGTTTTGTCGGCTTCCATTCCGCGTCAGATACCTGGCGAACCGCTGGTCCGGCTTACGAAAATCAAACGGAAGTCGATCCGTACATCCGAATGCTCGGTGGTGAATTCATTTCCCATGGTCCCGATCAGGACGCCATTATGACGATAACGCAACCGACCCGGATTCCCTGGTTGAAGGACAAAGGAGAGTCCTTTAAACACTTTGACGAATGGTATGCTCATAAGAACTTCAACGAGGATATACACGTTATCCTCACCCAGGAAACGGAGGGGATGCAAGGGAGAGATTACAACCGTCCGCCGTTCCCGGCGACTTGGGCGCGGATGCAGAAAAAAGGGCGTGTCCTGTATACTTCCATGGGACACCACAACAAATTTTGGGAAGACGACAACATGATGGGACTCATCCGTGATTTTTTCGGTTGGGCTCTTGGCGAATACGACATGGACCTGACACCGAATATCGATAAGGTGACGCCGGAGGCCTCGATTTTGCAACGCTAGTCGAAAGTGCGTGCTCCTCGTTCCCAATTAAAACTCCTTGAACCCATGCGGTTAGTTCGCTTTTTCGCCTTCATTTTTTCCCTGCCGGTTGTTTGCGCGGCGGCGGAGAATTTTCGTGTTGAAAATGAACTGACAGTTCGGCAAACCGGTGAGAAAGTCAAAACGATAACGCTGTTTACGGGCGGATTGGTTTACGACACGATTGGCGATCTCGGTGAAACCACGATTTTCGATAAGGCGGCGGATACGTTTACACTTTTGGAACCGGCTTTTCGAATCCAAACGCAAGTCGAGGCATCGGAATTGAAAAATACAGTTCTTCAACGCCGGGAAAAAATGCGTTCCGAATCGCAACCACCGTTTTTTGCGTTCGCACTTTTCCCGAAATTTGAAGAAACCTACGAAGCGGAAAGCGGTTTGGTGCGATTTCAAAGTCCCTGGATGGATTACCGAATCGAAACGATACCGTTCTCCGATGATGTCTTCCGGGAGCGGTATTACGATTTTTGCGACTGGTACTGCTTTTTGAATTTGCGAGTCAATCCGGACTCGACAACGCTGTTTGCCAGAATGGAAGTCAATCGTTTTCTTCGTGAGCGAAAACGGTTTCCGCAAACAATCCAGGTTGATGTTTACAAAAAAGGGAATTTCGGGATCGCCGGAATCGTTGAGAACCCCGATGTTTACATTGGGACGCATAAACCCGGTATACGCCTCATTCCCAACGACGAGCAACGTTTAAAGCGTATCAACGAACAGCGTCAAACATTTCGGACCGTTTCTTTTGAAGAGTACCTGCGAGAAATAAGGCAGTAAATCAATCAAAATAGCCGGGTGTACGGGGCGCAGGTCGTCAGTGGCAAGTGGTCGGCGAGTTACAACCGAAATTCACGAGCGCAGAGAAAAAGGCTTGTAACTTTTTGGATGACAAGCCCTCACGACGGTTTGCCCAAACTGCCCTCTATGCTATGCACCGCCAATAAACGGGTGTGTCCAAACTTTTATGGACTTTTTGGTAGAATGGGTGGTTGTATTCAGTCACTTTACATGGAGGTACTCGTGAAGCCTCAATCCCCCATGTCCGACGTTCCGTACCGTCCAGGTCTTCCGCCAAAAGCTGCATATTCAACCGGATTTTGTTTCGGATGCGGTGTTTTTTCGTGCATTCCGTTACATGTTGTCGGAACTTCAATGATATCTTGTGGAATTTCCAAGACATCTTTGGGTTTTGCCCCAAGAGGGTTGGGTCCCCAAATGGGGCTCTCATTTTTGCCGTTTCCGTATTGACTTGTTTTTGCTTGCGGATGGCTTGGGTATTTCAATGTGTGTTTGTCGTAAGGGATACGGATGTAGTCAACATTGAACGTAAAATTTTTCGTTTTAGGAAAATGGTATTTTTTTACGGCTTTTGAGCAAGATTCAAAAAAAGCCGGGCACTTTGTGAACAAAGCATCCGACTTGAATAACGTAATCAATCCTTCAACTACCAGGCGAAATGGGCGAACGCCTTGTTTGCTTCGGCCATACGGTGAACATTTTCGCGTTTGGTAATCGCTGTCCCTTGCTTATTATAAGCGTCCAAGAGCTCGGAGGCGAGTTTTTGATGCGTCGGTTGCCCTTTTTTGTCCCGAACCGCCAAGAGAATCCAGCGAATCGCCAGCGATTGTTGCCGGTTTTTCTGAACCTGCATCGGAACCTGATAAGAGGCACCGCCGACACGCTTGGAACGGACCTCAATGTTCGGTTTCACATTATCCAGTGCCTGATGAAACACGTCAATCGGCGATTTATCCGCGATTTTTTCCTTAATCACGTCCAAAGCACCGTAAAACACCTTTTGCGCGGCGGTTTTCTTGCCGTCCCACATGAGGCAGTTGATAAACTTGCTTGCCAAAAGAGAATCAAAAACCGGATCCCCTTTCAATTGCTTTTTGCTGGAAGTAATGCGTCCCATGAATGAGTGGTCGGTAGTCAGTGGTCAGTAGTCAGAAAAATTTACTTTTTGCCTTTTCCGGCGGGTGCTTTTTGGTTTTTCTTGGCTCCGTAACGGCTTCGGGCTTGCCGGCGTCCATCGACGCCCGTTGAGTCGAGTGTGCCGCGGATCACCTGGTATCTCACGCCCGGCAAGTCACGGACACGACCGCCGCGAACGAGAACAATCGAGTGTTCCTGAAGCGAGTGCCCTTCGCCGGGGATGTAAACGGTCACTTCCTTTCCGTTGGAAAGCCGAACACGGGTAATTTTACGCAACGCGGAATTCGGCTTCTTAGGCGGCATCGTACGTACCAAGAGACAAACCCCACGCTTTTGCGCGCAGGCTTCAAGGACGGGCGACTTGCTTTTATAGGCGACCTGGCGTCGATTCTTTCGGACCAATTGGTTGATAGTCGGCATAGTAACACGGGAAAGGGAAAACAACAACACTCCTCGAGCAAGACTGAAGGGGGAGTGTATCATAACGCCGAGGACTATCAACGGGGGGAAACCAATCCACTAACAAGTTTTTTTTCTGTATCCCATTTTTCCCGTGCCAGTCACGAAAACGGATATTCTTCTCACCGCGAATGCCGTGTTTCGGACAGTTTTTATTCATGCAACAAAAGTTTTTCAAGTCGTCCATGACCGCTCTCCTGAAAGCCAACGTCTTACTGTCCCAAGAGTTAGGGACAAAACGATAATATAGCGACTTACGGGAAACGTGTCAATGCTAATGATTCACAAGGCGTAACGGAAACAGAGCGACTTTTGGCATTTTCCCCATCAAAAACGGGAAATGCTCGATTTTGCCTATTTTGTCCCGATTGTTCATATTGAACAGAAAAATAAACTTGCACGCCCGCTGCTTGCCTCTGGACAACGCTTGAAAATTCGTTAAACTCCTTAAAAATAAGACGTTTCGAGGTTTTGGAAGGAAGTTAAGATTCCTCGTTGGGGCGGCATCGCTCCGAATGTCTATTTTTTGGATCGTGAGTCTCATCGTGGTGTAAAATTATCGAAACAAAAAATGAAACCCTATTTGCAACGACTAAAACGAGCACCGCTGATCGAACAATGGAGTATCATCATTGAACCACGAAAACTTGCTTGATATTTTTCGAAAAAGGCCTTATCTTCGTCCTTTTCCCTGACCGCGGCGAAAAGTATCTGAGCACGAATTTGTTTCAGGTGTGAACACATGAGAAATAAAAAATTCAGACTGGGATGTGTCCGTTTCGGCACCGGACGAAAAAGTGTGTTTGACCGACGCGGCCCGCACGGGACAAGGGCATTCTGTAAACCACCGAACCCGGATCACATCAACCCGATGAAAAATGTCTCTTTTTTCATTTTTCATTTCCCCTTTTTTCTACTGCTTCTTTTTCTGGTCACTCCGACCCCGGCGGCGGACATTGATCCACGGGAAGTGACCGACCTGATCGACCGGGCGGTGATGTTTCTCAAAGGGCGGCAAAACCAGGACGGTTCCTGGGGAACCAACGATGCGCAGGTCGTCGGGCGTACC
>Ga0099364_10008374_pt1 | contig 14566 bp, 6 predicted proteins | sample TergutTh196P3_FD_73070 | JGI IMG/M metagenome (GOLD analysis project Ga0099364, IMG submission 73070) | Microcerotermes parvus P3 segment gut microbial communities from Pointe-Noire, Republic of the Congo - Th196 P3 | ecosystem: Host-associated > Arthropoda: Insects > Digestive system > Gut ... | reverse complement strand
GTAATGCTCCTGTCGCATTACCTCTTTTCCATGAAAATATCAAAGTGTTTCCGTCGGGTGAAACATCCGGGTCACGAATCATACCGTCGGGAGATGATAATAATAATCTTTCGCTGGTTGTTACTACTCCGTCGCTTTCTCTTAAACTAAGTAAAACCATTTCTGAAACAGGACGCCATGTTCTTTCTTCGTTGAAAGTTCCGTCACTTAATGCTTCTGTATAAGCATAATGAGAGGCTGTTAATACTTTATTTCTCACTAAAACAAAATCAGTAGCAAAATCCATTAACGAACCAAGTTTTGAAGATTCTATTGATGCCGCGCTTACAGACGCATCAACCGGGGGAACTTGTGTCGCTAAAGGAGAGGCGAAAGACAACACTAACGCAAAAGTTAACACTAACGCCAGAATCTTTTTAGATAGCTTTATATTCATTATTTTAATCCTCCTTAATAAACGATTTTATAATCTGTTGCTAATTTCGCAGTTCCGCCGACTTCTGTTATTGATATTACATAATAATCGCCTTTGGCAAAATCAGCAGGAACAGTTATATTCGGATTTAATATTGCTTTTTCGTTTATAGCCATATTTGCTTTTAAAGTTCCGCTAACAGGAGTGCCGATAACTGTACCGTTCGCTTTATATAATGTAATAGTAACTTCTGCTTGTTTATCTGTCGCCCATTGTTTTAATATAGTAACTTCTGATAATTTAAGTTCGGGGATAAAACTTTGGTCTACAGGCGGTTTCACAAGGAATTTTGTTTTTAGCTCATCAACAAAAGTCACCATGTCAACAGCGTAAATTTCTTCTTCTGTACCGATTGAGCCTACAAAATTTGTAAGGTCAGCAATTTCATCGTTTGTTAGAGTTTTATTTGCTTTTTCCAACGATTTTTCTACCGCTTGTTTTAATGTTCCTGCTTTACCCGAACCGAACCAAGGTCCATTTCTCCATGTTTCCACTAAAGATGGAGTAATGTACTTAACATCGGTATCTTTTTCCCAGTTATCAGCAGGCCATGTGGGTGAATAAAATTTCAAGTCGGTATATAAAGGTGCAGGATGACAACTCGCACAATTCGCTTCAAATAACACTTTACCTCTTTCGGCAGAGTCTGTTAATGACCCGTCACGTTCGCGGTATGGGCTTTGTGCAGGTGTGAGATATTTTAGATATTGATAAACCGCATCCATTTGATCTTTTGAATATATGCCGTAATTATCAAATTTATAACTTCCTACAATACCGTCATATGTGGTTGGTACGCCGCCTCTTGTTTGAATTGGAGGTGTTCTTTCAGAGAATGTCATCGCTTTTGTATTCATATGAGTAGTGATGCCGGGTGCCCAGTTTAGAGCGTCCATTCTTGCATCCGGATGGCAGCTCGCACAACTTAGCCATTGTTGGTATGTTGCTGTTCCGTCGTTCCATAACATTTCGCCGTAACGAACTTGGTCAACTTCGGGTTGAGTTCCCAAACTGATAGTTTCGTTTAAGTTTTGAGAGCTTTGTGCTATATCAGCCGCAACATCAACAACGGCGATATTTCCTGTGAAATATTGACAGATATATGCTTTGTTTTCGTTCATAACTAAAGCACGAGGGCCTGTACCGTCTAATTTCACTCTTGTTCTTACACCGTCAAGGAAAGGTAAGTAGTTGGGTATGGCATCAACAGTTCTTACGAATCTGTTTTTACCTTCTGCAACGTCTTTAATTTTATCGAACATTCCTGTTGTATTAATAATAATCGCTTCGTTAGTAGCGGCTATTGACGCAACAAGATTTCCGTTTTGTGCAACACCAAGTCCCCAAGGATTTGCCGCGCCCAATTCAAGTTGGTCTAATAATACAGCGTTAAAAAGTTCTTGCTTTTCAACGTCGATAATATTTATTCCGTTTGAAATCAACCATGCACGGTCAAGTTGTGTTAACGGATATGAATAACGTCCGATTGTTCCCGAAACATACAAATATTTACCGTCGGGCGACGCGACAATATCTTTAACCGCAGAAGTACCGTTGATAAGCGGAATTGTTTTGGAAACTTCGTTAGTTGCAGTGTTGATAACGATAACATCAGAAGAATTAACCGCTTTTGGGTCATCGGCATCGAAAGCACCGTCCGGAAGATGACGTGCAACATAAATATTAGCGCCCACAACCGCCATAGATATAGGCTCTCTGCCAACATCAATGGTTTTTGTTTTTTCTAAATCGCTTAGATTATGTACTGTCACCGTTCCGCTGAAACGATTCGCTACATAGATATTACTTCCGACGACAACAGCCGCAACAGGAGTATGTCCTGTATATACTGTATCTGCGGAAGCGGGATTGTCTAAGTTTGCATTAAGTTTTGTAAGTTTACCGTCACGTTCGCCCGACAATGCGAAAACATTTGTTCCGTTTGCCATAACGCCGTTAACAGGAGCTTCCGCATCCCATGTGCGGTCAACATCTTTTCCGGATATTGACGCTCTGTACAGATTTCCTTTTGTAGCATCGGCTACATAAGTATTTCCATCCACTATCGCAATATTAGCGGGAGATATGTAGTTACTTCCTTGATATGGTTTGTACTCCACATTGCCCATTGATGCGATAGCATAGATTGCAAGTGCGGCGATAATTACCATTATCGTTCCTATTGCAATCAAAATCTTAGACTTGTATTTCTTGATACCCATTTAAGTTACCTCTCTTACTTTTTTATTTGATTAATTATATAATATTATACAATATTATATAATTAAATTGTGTACAAATTATAAATTTTTTATAAAACCAAAGCCCCCTTCTCAGAAGAGGGAAAATCCTTACTTTAGTAAGGATTGGGGGTTGTCAGTTTCACGGCGAGCGGCAGATTGCCGCTCCTACAAAATTACATATATTTTGCGGGCGGCAGATTGCCGCCCCTACAAAATTACATATATTCTGCGGGCGGCAGATTGCCGCCCCTACATATTATTTGTTAGTTGTTATCTGTTATCCGTTAGTTGTCAACTGTCAACTGTCAATTGTCAATTGTCAACTGTTATGTGTAGCTATGCGGAGACGATGCTCCGAACAGACTTACTCCCTGGAATGTTATTAATAACGCTATTAACCCCAGTATTACAAATATATTTTTAAGTTTTTTGAACGATTTATGGAATCTGCAATGAAGATATGTTCCATAACATAACCATGTTACCAGCGACCAATTTTCTTTTATATCCCAACTCCAAAATTCGCTCCATGCCTCGTTTGCCCAAATTGCTCCCGAAAGCATACCGAAAGTCATAAACGGAAATGCAATTAACACAAGGTTGTATATACCGCCCTCAATTTCATCACGTTTGTTTTTGTTGAAATACCAAATCACCGCCAAAATCGAGGCTACTGTGCATAATGAATATGAAAGCATATAGGCGAAAACATGAGGGATAAACCAAACTGATTGTAATGCAGGGGCTAAATGCCAAATAACGGTGGGGTTCATGACAGCCGCGCCTATCATTATAATTCCGGAGCATATACTGAAATATTTCGCCATCCAATATTGCTTATTTACAAAATGAAAGTATAAATATGTCAATGTAAAACATATTCCTAAAAATGTAACAACTTGGTACATACTGACAAACGGCATATAGCCGTTATTTATCCAATTTATTCCTATGATAACAGAATTCAACAGCCAACCTGCACCGTTTGCAATATAAGCAAATTTGCGTTTATCTGTCCAATAAAGTATCGCAGAAGTAAAATATCCGATAGCCGCGAAAACAGCTATAATAGTTTTAATAGTCGCAATGTCCATAGTTATTTAAATAGATTTATAATGTTTCCACTTAAAAATGGTTTCATTCAATTTTCATCATTTCTAAATGTATTCACAACACATATATGAAATTGTTTTAAACCTATTTATTTTTGCCCCCTTTCCTTTGAGGGGTGTTCCCATTTTTGCTTTGGATTTTATCCAACAAATCGCCGATAGGCTTTTTAAAGCATATTGCAAAAGCACCAATCATTGTCAGCCATATTCCGACAAGCGTTATATATTCACCGGGGTCATATTTAAAAAGCATGGTTATGGTTTCGGGATTTTCACTCCCTGCGGGGGCATAACTCATCAAGTATATTTTCCAACCGTTTATTCTGCGTGTGTGATTCACCGCAAGTTTTTCTGTTATTACATCTTTACCCTCGGGATAAATAAGAAGTTCGGCTTCATAATATTTATCCATTTGCTTTTGAGGATGTGCGATAACGGTATTATCACTATCCAAAAACATACTGACAGCTTCGTTATTTTGGATTAATTCTTGTTGAGATTTTTTTCCGTATTCCTTAAAATCATAATATCCGTTCACGTTTTCAATATCTGACAAAAGGCGTTGTTCTATTTCTAATTCCGGGTCGTGTGAATGATCGTCTTCTGCATCATGATCATGATCTGCGTCGTATAAATAATTATATTTAACTTTTGATACGTTATATACAACATCGTATTTTTCTATTTTAAAATCGTTTACGACAACTTCAAACGAATCGAAATTAGCGAAAAAATCTTCTTCTTGAAACGCACTGGATTTTAGGACACTGTCAAGTTGTGCACGGTAAGCATCTGCCACACCTATTGTATAAGTTTCAAGCCTTTTTATCCCTGTAAAATGATATAGCAAGCTTCCTGCTAATAAAAGCACAAAACCTGCATGAAACATATAAAATCCAATCTTTTTAATATTAAACTTCATGATAACTATTCCAAAAATAGTTATCGCACAGAAAATGAAAAATAATACAATTATTGTCCAAACAACAAAAGGGTTTTGGAAATCATTGTATATTTTCGGTGACGCATATGTATCTTCGCTTAGTTGTGTTCGTGCAAATTGCCCTTGTTGCTGTAGTTCTTCCGGTTTTCTTATACCATATTCATTAAAATCAAAATTACCGTCTTGATTTACATTTATATTTGTTAATTCGTTAACAATTTCATATTTATTTGAAGTTATGTTCATTTTATAAACATCGAAAGTATAATGACCGGGGAAAAATTGCCGTACCGACAATATCGTCATAAAAACAGTTACAACAATCATCGCGATAATATAAATTTTAAATCCAAATTTAGTCAAAACGATTTTCCCCTAATTGTAAAATTTTTTATTATATTTGCTTTCCCCCGCCGAAGGAGGAATGTGCCGCTACGGCCCGGATAAGGAAAGCAAATGCGAAAAATATTTATTATATATTAATTATAATCCATACTTGATGATTTGTCAAGGGTTGACTTTTATTGGTAATTTCCGGAAATCATAAATGAATTACAGGTACATTTTTATATTTATTGACAATTTTTTCTGCGAGCAAACGTCGGTGACAATTATTAGAATAAGATTCTGCACATAATAGACAAACATTTTTATTATGATATTTATCAAAAAAATTTAGTTCATTTCGAAAATCAATTAATTCATTATATTTATTTGTATAATTATTCCAATCAATGTTCCCATTTTTATAATCATTAAAAAGTTCTTTTGTCGGAGCAAATTGCGGAGCCCATAAGTTTGAATAATAACCAAAATAAAAACGCATAGCGGCTACCGACGGGTCCATGCTATTCATACTTGCGTTTTGTGCAAACTCAGTGCATGGGCATAAGTAATCACATTTACAAATTTGCATAAGAAAATATTGCAAGTCCTTACTTTTACTGAAACCTGCAAGTTGAGTAGAATTGTATAAACGAACGTCTACTAAAATATTTATATTATAATTTTTCATTAAGTTAAAAAATGTTTCAGCAGATTTCTTTGTATATCCAATTGTAAAAATATTCATATATATAAAATACCTCTCTTTAAATTATAATTTTATTGTAATTTTATTTTTAATTATATCATTTTATAATATAACAGTCAATTTCAAATGATTTTAAAAATTTTCAGCCGTCATATATATAATTATTATATATATGACGGCTTTGTTAATTATTTTATTCGCCTATTGCAATTTATTGTAAAATATATTACAATTAGATAATAATTTTTCGATATTACACAAAAAGCACAAATCGCTTAATAAGTCGTTTTGTGCTTTTTCAAAAAAGAAAGGATATGATTTATTTGTTAAATCTTATTAAAGAAAGAGAAATTAAAAAACGACTTTTAAGTTTGTTTTTGACATTTACATTACTGTTCGGGATTATTGCAACTTCCGGATTTTCGCTTGTTGCACAAGCTGAACCCGACGAGGTAAAAACAACTACATACACGACTATACTTGATTTTGGAAGTGATGGCTGGGCATATAAACAAGATGTAAGAGGAACAGACATTCCCAATCCATTGCCCGAAATTGACGGAACATGGACAGATTCCGCAAAACTTCCTTTGGGATATGGCGGAGCAACTATAGAAACTATACTTCCAAACGGTGCAACTGATAGAGTAATTACAGAAAAAGGCGTAACATTAAATTATACCACCACCCCCGGAACAACAATGCCTGGAAGATTCGGTACGGCAATCGCACAACGCACTATTGATATAAGCGGATTTGACTTTGATTTAGAAGATGTCACAAGATTTGAAGTTAGCGGAATCGTTGACGACGGTTTGGCAATACTCATTAATGGGCAGCAAGCCGCTTTGCTTAACGCTCGTTATTCCGGAGAAAATGTAGAAACTTCTATTTTCGGTTATCGGCGTCAATCTGTAGTTGGTGACCCATTCAATAATACAGACCCAGGTCAAGCTGTTCATAGCGGCGTTGAAATTCCTGCATTTCTTTTTAACGACAGTGTAAACACAATTACGCTTTTAATGCTTAATGATACTCGTACAAGTTCTGACCTTTATGCCGATATAAAATTAGAAGCTGTAGAAGCACCGGTAACAACAAAACATACAACTGTGCTTGATTACGGAAGTGATGGATGGGCGTATAAGCAAGATGTGAGAGGAACAGAAATCCCGAATCCATTACCCGATATTGACTCTGAATGGACTGCCTCCGCAAAACTTCCTTTGGGATATGGCGGAGCGAATATAGGAAATATACTTCCAAACGGAGCAACCAACAGAGTTGTTACCGATAAAGGACAAACTCTACTTTATACCACTACCCCCGGAACAACAATGCCGGGAAGATTCGGTACGGCAATCGCACAACGCAATATTGATTTAAGCGGATTTGATTTTGATTTAGATGACGTCGCAAGATTTGAAGTAAGCGGAATCATTGACGACGGTTTAGTAATACTCATTAATGGGCAACAAGCCGCTTTATTTAACGCTACTTTTAATGGAACAGCATCAGACATTACCCTATATGGTTATCGGCGTCAAGCGGTTTTAGCCGACCCATTCCGCAATGTAGACCCATCTCAAGCAGTCCATCAAAACGTTGGAATTTCTAAAAACCTTTTCAACGACGGAATAAACACAATCACTCTTTTAATGCTTAATGATTCTGCCACAAGTTCTGACCTTTTTGCCGATATAAAATTAGAAGCTGTTGAAGATTTAAGCGAAGTCATTGACGGCGAATATACATATGAAACCGTACTTGATTATGGAAGCGGCGGTTGGGCATATAAACAAAGTTTGGGCGGATCAGAAATTCCAAACCCATTGCCTACCATTGATACTACATGGACAACTTCCGCAAAACTTCCAATAGGATACGGCACTAATACTATATCAACAATTCTTGCGAGCGGTGCAACTAACAGAACAGTTTCCGATAAAGGAATGACATTGGTTTATGATACAACACCAGGGACAATTATGCCAAATGGAGTTGGTACGACAGCAGTACAACGCACAATTGATTTAGATGAACTTAATTTTGATTTTGATGATATTGGAAGATTTGAAGTGAGCGGAGTTGTTGACGACGGTTTGGCAATTCTTATCAACGGAAAAGAAGCCGCTTTACTCAACGCATATTATCAAGGATTAACTTCAAGCACTAATCTTTACGGTTATCGTCGCAGTTCAACAATCAACGACCCTTTCAATAATAACGATACCGGACGTTCTGTTCATCCGGATATTGAAATATCCAAAAATCTTTTCAATCCCGGTGTAAATACCATTACACTTTTGATGCTTAATGATGCAACGGGCAGTTCTGATTTATTTGCCGATATAAAATTAGTCGCGACAGATACTCCGGGGACACCTCCGGGGTTTGAAGGCAGACATTTTGCTATGACCCCTGGAAAAAACGAAACCGAAATGAATTTTGTATGGCAATCAAAATATGAAATGGCAGACGATGATGTTTATATCAGAACTAACGGCTCTGATAATGAACGCTCATTCATGGATACAGTTCAAGGTCAAATTAACAGCGACGGTGCAAGATTCCATGATAACACCGCTAAAAGCATTTACAGACTTCCGCTTAATAAAGCAAAATCAAACGCAACATTATATATGGACATATCCGCAAATTATACAATCGAACTTTCCGGTGAAAGAAGCGGCACTTCTCCGAATTATACATATACCTGGAATGATGAATATCCCCTATATGCCGATTCCGCTCTTGCAGGAATAGGTGAAACAGGGGAACAAAACCGACATATGGCGGAGTTTGATTTAGCGCCTTATCTCGCGGCGGAACTTGATTATGTTTATATGCGTATAGGAGACCAAACCGAAAATAACGGTTGGGGCGGAAGAATCTACAGTATACGCATTATGTACGAAAGTGACGACGATGACGACGACGGAACGGTTGTCCAAATAGAAAAAACATCTGATTTAGTCAATGATGAATTTACTGCTAACAGCATGGTATTGCCTGCGACTTCAACTTTTCTTGACGGCACATGGAAAGTTAATAAAGTAACCGCAACAGGACTTGAACCGGGTACAGAATATACTTACCGTTACGGTGAAGACAGTGAATACGGTTGGGGCGATACAGCGGCATTTACAACAACCGGGGATAACAACAATAAAGCAATTCTTTTTACCGATATTCATGCAGGAAATAATACTTTCACCGAATTTGGGCAAACGCTTTCAAGAGCGATGGAAAAAATCCCTGATGCAAATTATATAGTAACAGCGGGCGATAATACCGAAGATAATACACCATATTCATATGATTTACTAAAATCCGCAGAAGGATTTAAAAATCTTCCTTTTGCTCCGGCAAGAGGAAATCATGACATGAATAATACCAATTTCATACATCAATTTAACCTTCCGAACTTAACGCAAAATAACGCAACAGGCGGAATAGGAGATTACTATTTCTCGCAAGGGAATACGTTATATATTGTTTTAAATACCAACAGACATATGGGGTCACAGTCAAATCTTTCGATTATAGAAAGTAATATGAATAACAATTTGGCAGAACATAGAGATACATTCGAAAAAGCAACAGCGTCTCACCCCGATGCAAAATGGAGAATAGTAACATTCCATCATGATATTTATGGGGCATCACATCATGCAAATAAAAATCAATTTGAGGATTTAGCGCCTGCAAGACTTCGTGGAAGATTAACTAATCTTCTTGACGAATATAACGTGGATTTTGTCTTTAACGGACATGACCATCTTTATTCACGTTCTCATTTCATGAAAAATGATACACCCCAAACAAATCAAATCGTTGACACAAACGATGCAGTCGTCAATCCAAACGGAACTTTATATATCACAGGCGGTATGGCGGCAACCACAAGACACCGCAGTTTAGAATTTAACCCACCGTGGTTGGCTTTCCATTTCAACACACCGTCCACCGCAGTATACCAATTTGTAGGACTTGATATTAAAGATGATTCGCTTATAATAACAAATTATCGTGCAGATACTTTGGCAGTTGTTGACACAATCACAATAAAAAAACAAGATGATGATAATGGCAAAAGCGAACTTAGACAAGCGATAAATACCGCAAAACAAGTAATTTCAACTTCTGTTATTGGCACAAACCCCGGTCAATATCCACAATCGGCGGCGGATACTTTGAACGGAGTAATTACAACAGCAGAAGCAGTTTATTTGGATACAAACGCAACAAGTATTGAAATATTTGACACAGTCGAAACACTTGAACAGGCTGTTCAAACATTTTCAACACAAATCATCCCATATACCGTAATATACCATGCGAACGGCGGTGAAGGTGATGTACCTACAGAAAGCGGAAAAATAACAGGTCAAACTTTTATTGCCGCAGAACCGATTAATTTGATTGCCCCCGATGGCAAGATGTTTAACGGCTGGAACACTCTCGCAAACGGAAGCGGCACGGCATATGCAGTAGGTGTTGAAATAACTATGCCTGCACGCAATTTCAATTTATATGCACAATGGCTTGATATTCCGCCGATAACTTATACAGTAACATATCATGCGAACGGCGGCACAGGAACAGCACCAACCGAAACACCAAAAGCAGAAAATGCAATTTTCGTTTCCGCTCCAAGCAATTCTTTTACTCCGCCAAACGAGAAAAAATTCAATGGTTGGAACACAAAAGAAGACGGTACAGGCACATCATATGCGGCAGGAATTACAATAACAATGCCTGCGAATGATTTGAATTTATATGCACAATGGATAGATGAATCAGCCGATATTTATACAGTAACTTATCATGCGAACGGCGGTACAGGAACAGCACCCGAAGAAACTCCAAAAGCAGAAAACGAAACTTTTTCAGCTGTGGTCAATACATTTATTGCACCAACTGATAAACAATTTAGCGGTTGGAATACAGAAGCCGACGGCACAGGCACAGAATATGCAGAAAATGAAATAATCACAATGCCTGCGAATGACCTTATTTTATATGCACAATGGGTTGATATTTATGTGAAAATTTTAGAGACAGAATTTAAAGATTATTCTTCATGGTCTGCCGGTGAATTAAAAACCGAAACTAACGCAGGCGGAAATCCTGCAACAACAATAGGAGCAACTTATAATAATGCATGGCTTAAATTTGACAATGTAGATTTTGGTTTAAAAATAGCCGATTCTATTACTTTCCGTTATGTTCATAATAGTAATAGATGTGCCCCTGATTCAAATATTGAAATACGTTTAGGCGACCACACAGGCGAACTTATAGGAACTGTTGTATTGCCGCCAACCGGAAGCAACTGGGACACATGGACAACAACATTAAGAGCTGATTTGTTAAAACCGTTGTCCGGAAAGCATGACATTACTTTTGTGCTTAAAGGAAATACAACAGGAGATTTACCATTTATAGCAAACCTTCATTACTTTGCATTCTATGGCGACGGAAGTGAAGTACAAATACCAACTTACACCGTAAATTATAACGCAAACGGCGGTACAGGCACACCACCTGCCGAAACAAGTTATGCCCAAGGAGCATCATTCAACACCGCCGCCGCTGATGTTTTCACCCCACCGACAAACAAACAATTCGGCGGTTGGAACACAGAAGCTGACGGTACAGGCACACCATATGCGGCAGGAGCGACAGTAACAATGCTTGCGAATAATCTTGTTCTTTACGCACAATGGCTTGATATTTCTGTAGCAACTTACACCGTAAATTATGATGCAAACGGCGGAACAGGCACACCGCCAACAGAAGTAAGTTATGCCCAAGGAGCATCATTCAACACCGCCGCCGCTGATATTTTCACTCCACCGACAAACAAACAATTCGGCGGTTGGAACACAGAGCTTGACGGCACTGGTACACCATATGCGGCAGGAGTAACAGCAATAATGCCTGCGAATAATCTTGTCTTATATGCACAATGGCTTGATATTTCTGTAGCAACTTATACCGTAAATTATAATGCAAACGGCGGTACAGGCACACCGCCAACAGAAGCAAGTTATGCCCAAGGAGCATCATTCAACACCGCTGCCGCTGATGTTTTCACCCCACCGACAAATAAACAATTCGACGGTTGGAACACAGAAGCTGACGGTACGGGCACAGCATATGCGGCAGGAGTAACTACAGAAATGCCTGCGAATAACCTTGTTCTTTACGCACAATGGGAAGACGTCCCTACAAGTAAAATCACAATAACTTTCGACTTGAACGGCGGAACATCATCAGCAATAACTCCTATTGAAATTGACGCAAACACCGCACTAAGTACATTATTCCCAACACCGCCAACAAGAACTCACCACAGATTTGTCGGTTGGTTTAACGCACAAACAGGCGGCGATGCAGTAACTGCGGCAACAGTTTTTGCCGAAAGTACAACAGTATTCGCAAGATGGGCAACTTTCACGATTACTTTTGACCGCAACGGTGCAACAGGAACAACACCCTCAAGACAAACATTAGCAACAAACGGTCAAATATCCGGCGGATTACCTACAAGTGCAGGAACAAGAACAGGATGGAGATTTGACGGTTGGGCGTTAACAAAAGGCGGAGCAAGAATCGCGGCAAATAGAGTGTATACCGCAAATACACCTTTATTCGCAAGATGGGTACGACAAACTTATACCGTAACATTCCGCGGCGGCAAAAACTTCACAAAAACGATAACTCACGGCAGTAAAATAAACTTAACCTCCGCCGAAAGAAGAAGAGTTGGATTTACCTATATCGGTATATTCACAGACTCAAAAATGACAAAAGCGTTTAATAATGCAAATATAACATCAGCACGGACATTATACATTAAATGGGAAAGAAATCCATCAAAACCCACAAGCGTAAGAGCCGTAAAATCCGGCAGGAATAAAGCGAAAATCACATGGAAAAAACAAGCGGGTGTCGTATTCGAAATTCAAATGAGAAGAGGAAACGGAAAATGGACATCAGCAGGAAAATCAAAAGCAGGAGCAGGAACATTTACAACAAAAAAATTGCAAAAAGGCAATTACACCTTTAGAGTAAGAGCGACTAAGAAAAATACGAATCCGAAAAACAGCAAATACACAAACGTTTCAAAAAGAGTTAAAATTTAAATTTTTTAAAAATTACTTTTTGTAAAACGGAACGCATAATAATTCATGTTTTACAAAATGAATCGTAATTCAACCACCATCGCCTAAAAACGGTGGTGGTTGAATTTATATGGTAAAATTTGCAAATAATAAAATTTAATATTTTATCGTTTTTTGCTTGACAAATTTTTACGCTTATGTTATTATGATTAATGTTATTGCTCCTCCGATTAAATCTTGCGTAAGATTTGCGAGGATTTTTACCGCATAACAAGGCGGAGAAGGGAGTAATATACAGATATTACGACCGACGACAACGCAGTTATGCGGTAAAAATGCCGCAAAGATACGCATGGTTTAGTCGGGGGAGCAATAAAATGCCGCTGTGGTGGAATTGGCAGACACAAGGGACTTAAAATCCCTCGATAGCAATATCGTATCGGTTCAAGTCCGATCAGCGGCACCAAAATGTGCCCTTGCGGGCAAAATGTGCCCTTACGGGCAATGAAAAATGAAGAATGAAGAATGAAGAATGAAAAATAGATGCCACTAAGATATACAGCGGCACATTTTGTATTTTTCACTTTTCACTTTTCACTTTTCATTCTTCATTTTTCATTTTTTTCATTAACTCGAAAAATCTTTATTAGCGACATCTTTTTTGTCTAACTTTTTCATAACGAACTATCGTAAGAGATTTACCTCTTCTGATGGTTCATTTTTGTAAAAAGACAGGATTGTATATTATATTAGAGAAAGGGGTTTAACCATTCATATGGGAAAAACATTAGCGGAAAAAATCATTTCCAATCATTTATTAAGTGAAAAAATAATTAAAGGGCAGCCTGTTTCTATTAGAATAGACCAAACATTAACACAGGATGCGACAGGTACAATGGCATATTTGCAATTCGAAGCTTTGGGGGCAGAGCAGGTAAAAACCCAACGCAGTGTTGCATATATCGACCATAACACATTACAAAACGGATTCATGAATGCCGACGACCACCGTTACATTCAAAGTGTTGCGAAAAAACACGGTATTTATTTTTCACGCCCCGGCAACGGAATTTGCCATCAAGTACATTTAGAACGTTTTGCCAAACCGGGCGGTACACTTATCGGTTCAGATTCTCACACACCTACCGCAGGAGGCATGGGTATGCTCGCTTGCGGAGCGGGTGGTTTTGATGTCGCCGTAGCTATGGCAAACGGCACATATAATATTGTTATGCCCAAGGCTGTAAAAATAAATTTAAACGGAAAATTAAACGATTGGGTTTCGGCGAAAGATATAATTTTAAAAGTATTGCAAATTCTAACGGTAGAAGGCGGCGTAGGGAAAATAATCGAATATTCAGGAGACGGCATAAAATATTTAGATGTTCCGCAAAGAGCTACAATAACTAATATGGGAGCGGAATTAGGCGCGACTACCTCAATATTCCCATCAGACGAACGTACATTGGAATTTTTGAAAGCACAAGAACGCGAAGAAGATTATATTCCGCTTTCTCCCGACGCAGATGCTGTTTATGATGAAGAATATACAATAAATTTAGCAGAATTAACCCCCATGGCGGCTTGTCCTCACAGTCCCGATAATGTGAAGTCTGTCAAAGAAATC
>Ga0099364_10008373_pt1 | contig 14567 bp, 10 predicted proteins | sample TergutTh196P3_FD_73070 | JGI IMG/M metagenome (GOLD analysis project Ga0099364, IMG submission 73070) | Microcerotermes parvus P3 segment gut microbial communities from Pointe-Noire, Republic of the Congo - Th196 P3 | ecosystem: Host-associated > Arthropoda: Insects > Digestive system > Gut ... | reverse complement strand
CGCATGTTTCCTCCTATCGCTTCCTCGTGAAGAACAGCACTGCCCCGACACACACCAAAATCCCGGCGCCGACATAGAACAACAGGCTGGGCCGGTTTGTTTTCCTCGCGGCAACAGGCGAGGGCATTTCTTCTTCCGTCCCCGCGCCTGTCACCTCTAACTGATCACCTGCCACTTCTTCTTTCACCTCTAACTTATCACCTATCACCTCTTCTTTTATTTCTTCTTTTGGCTCATCACCTATCACTTCTTCTTCTCCTTCTGACTTCTGACCTCTGACTTCTGACTTAATCTGATCTTCTTCTTTCAGGTATGGCGGATCGCCCGGGACGATGGGGTATTTGCGGAGAAGGGATGCAAACCATTCTTTATCAAACGGCACAGCCGTATCGCAAAGATTATGCATGAGTTTCCTCATGGTTTCCTTGTCGTCAATGTAAAACTCTTTGCCCTCAATGTCATCAAGCCCGAAATAAAACCGTATAACCAATGCCTCGCCAAGCTCATTTATATACCGGTACCCTCCTTGTTTCAGATGGGGAGCCACAAGGCTGTAGGTTTCCTTGAAGGTGAAACTCGCCTCTGGTGCCTTCGCCAGATATCGGGGATCCCCACCGCTATAAGAAAGCACTGCTTCTCCATCGGGACAGAATCTTCCCCTCCACCCGGGGTAGGATGGGGTCAACACCATAATCTCACTCAAGTTATCGAAGTCGGGTACGAATGACTCCGCTGTCACCGTTACTGCGGCAGACACAAGCAGCATTTTAATAATCAGGACACTATTTCGTTTAAGGCTGAAAGCCTTGCGCATATTAGCGTAGGGTAACGCCCTACGTATGGAACGCACAATAAACTCAAGGCTGTAAGCCTTGCGGAGCATGGCAGGCTCAGGGTTTCGCCTTGCGCCGTTATCCGCAAGGCTTTCAGCCTTGAATCGTCTCGCGTACCCTTTCGCAGGGCGCTGCCCTGCGCTAATATCCGCAAGACCGTTGGTCTTGTTTTTCGCAAATGCAGTCATACCGTTTGGTTTCAACACACCCTAATCCGTGGTCACTTTTTCCTCGTGAAGAACAGCGCCGCCCCGACACACACTAAAATCCCGGCACCAACATAAAACAACAGGCTGGGCCGGTTTGTTTTCCTCGCGGCAACGGGCGTTTCCTTCTCCACCCCTATGCCTGTTATTTCGTCTTCAATCTCTGACTTATCACCTATCACCTATTACTTATCACCTCTTACCTCTTACTTCTGACCTCTTACTTCTGACTTCTGACCTCTGACCTCTGACTTCTGACTTATTACTTCTCTCCTATTGCCTTGATCTTGATGTTGCGGTACGAGACACGGTCACTGTGATCCTGCAGGAGGATGTGGCCGGTCTTGGTCTCGCCCCAGTTGGGGTTGTCCTTGAACTTGCTCTTGGCGACGGCGGCGCGGAACGCCTCGGAGCCGCGCTCGAACGCCAGCACCATCTCGCCGTTCAGCCAGTGCTCGACGTGGGGGCCCTTGCTGACGATCATCGCGGTGTTCCATTCGCCGAGGGGTTTGAGCAGGGCCTCCCCCCGGGGCGCGGGAAGCACGTCGTAGAACGCCGCGACCTTGCGGTTGCCGTCTATGCCCTTCTTCGCGTCCTGGTGCTCGGGGTCGAGGACCTGGTACTCCAGCGACGTGCCGCCATGCACCTTCGGGTCAATGAAATACTTGATGCCGCTGTTGGCGGCCTTGGTGAGTTTGAAGTCCACCGAGAGGATGAAGTCCGTGTACGTGTCCGCCGTGATGATGTCCCCGCCCCCCCCCTTGGGGATGACGGAAAGCTCACCGTCCTTGATCTCCCAACCCTTGTCGGGGAACGTCGGCCTCCCCGCGCTGCGCCAGCCCTCGGTGGTCGTGCCATCCCAGAGCAGCTTCCATCCATCCGCCTTCTCCTGATCCGTTAACGTGTTCTCCGCGCCGAACGCGGCCCCTACCGCCAGCAATACGCCAGCCATCATCATCATCCGTTTCATCTGGATTCCTCCTTTTTTTCCCGCACGCAGATGACGCAGCGTATTCAAGATTCCCGCAGGTTGTTTTGTCTTTTGAGGTAGTTGCGTGAACCCCAAAAATCTGTGTCCTCTGTGGCAAAAAATCCACTGCTCGTGACACCCATCGTGCCAACAACAATACGCCTAACGTCTCCCCCCCTCCAAAAAGTCAAGAGGGGGAAGTCCCATTCACATCCACTCTTTGACGGATTTCTCGTCGAGCTTGCACATGAGCGCGGTTGCGGCGAGGTCGGCCTCGGCGGCGGACATCCCTTCCGTGTTCAGGTCCATCAGGCGGTCTGCGAGAAGCAACGCTGTGGAGAGGGCCCTCGTGCAATCGCGGACGAACGCCATACGGCAGCCGATGGGATCGGCCGGATTGCCGTCCGAACGCAACATGTGGCAGTCGTACTCCAGTACGCCTTTCCAGCCGACCTTGCGGAGCGCCCAGAACATCTGCACCGTCTCCTTGAGACCTTCGGGGCCGACGAGCGGCGGGAAGTCGTTGTCGAACTGCGCCTTGATCTGGCTGCCGAAGTGCAGGAAGAAGAGTTTCTTCATGCTCGTCAGGTAGCCGACCGTGTGCACGGCGTTCAGGAGCGCCATGCTCTCGTGCTGGAGCAGCTCGGGGTTCACGCCGAAGAACTCGGGGTGCTTCAGCTTGCCGCAGATGAACCCGACCGCATGGCCGGACGTGGGCAGGTACATGTGGCCGCGCGGCTCGTTGGGCTTTGGCTCGACCGTCGCACCGACGTAGCTGGTGAGCTTCTTTGCCTTGATGTAGTCGTACACGCCGTTCATGCCGTCCGCAAGCCAATTGTAAACGTTTTTCCAGTCCACGGAGACGGGAACCTCGAAGCCATCACGCGCCACCCAGTAGGTGAAATACTTCGCGCCGAAAACCGCGCCGATGCGGAGCGTGCGCTCGACCTTCTTCTTCGCGATGGCGCGGATTTTCGGGTCAGGGTTGGTCAGGCCGCCGTTACGGAACATCGCATTCCCGTGCAGGCTGCACGTCGCCATGTGGACCTTGATGCCCGCGCCGTCGAGGATTTTCTTGATGGTCTGGAGCTTGGCGTAGGTCTCGCTCTTCTTGTCGAGGTCGTCATTCATGTTCTTCGGGTCCCATGCGACGAGGTCGTCGTCATGGAATGAGGTCGCCTCGATCAGTCCCTCCTTCGCGGCATCCGCAAGGATTTTCGCGACTTCGATTGAATCAATCTTCGGGAGCACCGGCCCCCCGAACGGATCACCCAACGGATTCCCCACGCACCAGAACGGCATTGACCGCATCGTCACGGGAGCAATATTGAACGCTTTCTTCGCCATCATTCACCTCGCTTTTTGAACAGTTAAAAAAATCCAATGTCACAAACAGATAGTAAGATTACCGTTTTTGCGTTCCGAGAGCAAGCAGAAAATTGCGACACCAGAAAATGCGAAAAAACATGGCGCATCGATTCCCACATGCGGACACCGGCCCACGTGGCAGTCCCCCCTTGCGCGGAGTGGACGTGATGATTATGGAGTGCGGCGGCTCGCCCCCGCGCGGGGACGTATAGATCCCCATGTGCGGACACAGGAGGGACCAATTCCACTTCGCGCCCGCGACCAACTTGAGACCAATTTGTTTTTTTGCTTGCGTTACTTTTTGGGGAGGTGGTAATATGTTCCTATTTATTCCTTATGAAAGGAACACACCATGAAACATGTGATGATGATTGTTGCGTTGGGTATGACGGCGGGCGTGTCGGCACTTGCGGTAGATGGGACGTGGACGGCGTCAGGGGTGGCGAATGCGAATTGGAACGACCCGGGGGGGATGTCTGTGGAGGGGACGAGTATCCCTCAAGGCTCGGTGGAGGCGCCGTTGGGCGGCGATGTGACGTTCGGCGGCCTGACGTTCTACCCCGGGGAGACGCTCGTGTTCGCGGGCGGCGATGCGGTGCTGACGAACCAGCACGGCTTCTGCGAGTTCTCGGGACCCTCGGTCGGCAACTGGGCCGGTAACCTCGCCCAGCCGCTGACGTTCAACGGCTGGAAGCCCACGGCGGAACGGGTGGCGGAGCCGACGTCGGCGACGTTCCCGCTCAACACGCAGTACAGCTATCGGGGGATGTGGCACGTCCCCGCAGACAACTTCTACAGCTTTGCTGGCACGTTCGACGACGGCATCTACCTGACGATTGACGGGCAGGTCATCCTGAACGTCCACACCTTCAACGCGCGGTCCGTCGCAAACGGCGTCTACCTGACGCAGGGCTGGCACGACATCGAGCTGCGCTGCTCCAACGGGGGCGGCAACGGCGGCAAGACGGCGGGGTGGCCCTCGGGCATCATCTACAGTCCGGACGACCTCGACTTCTCGGGCAACGAGAACCTGGAGTTCGGGCACGTGTTCGGGGACGACGGCGACGTGATCGCCGCCCTGGACGGAATCAATTACATCTTCGGGCGTATGCTCATGAACGAGGACGGTACCCTTACGATCAGCCCCAATCTGCTCGGCGAGCCTGTGTTCAGCGGGATCGTGCAGTCGCCCGCAAACAAGACGCTCACGTTCTCTGGACTGTCCGGTGATTTGCCGTTCGGCTCGCCCGAGTCGCTGTACCCGGCCGTCCTCGACGGCGACATCGTAAACGCCCTCATCCTCACGAACCACGCGTGGCTCTGCCGCATACCAAGCCCATTCACGGTCGCGGACGGCGCGACGCTCGCGTTCGACGGCATCACGCCTCCCGACGCGGCGGCGGGGGCCCTCACGCTCGGCACCTACTCGCTCCAGATGCTCGACACCACCCTCGGCGTGGACGCGGTGACGGTGAACACGGACAGGACGCTCTCCTTCAAGTCGCGCTACTACGACGACGGCGGTTTCATCGAGAAGCCCTCGGCGTATTCCACGGACATCACGCTGAACGGCGGCACGGTCGCGTTCGACAACACGCAGCCGATTTTCTTCGATGGCGCGTTCAGCGGTTCCGGCGCAATCCTCAAGAACGGCGCGGGCGATCTGACGCTCGCGGGGGCCGGGTCGGGTTGCGCCGCCGCGCTCCACCTGTACGAGGGCAGCGTAACGCTGTCCAACGCGACCGCGCTGTGCGACGCGCCCGTTTACCTCGCAGGGGGCATCCTGCGCAACCTCGAAAACCTCACGCTCAACCCCCCCGTCTCCACGTGGTTGGGCGGGTTCGAAACTCCGGCAACGACCGTCTTCGAAATCGAGAGCCAAATCACAGGATACGGCAACGTCTCCAAGTGGGGCGCAGGGACACTGCGCCTCAGCGGTTACGACGACAACACGGACTTCCAGCTTCATGTGCGCGGCGGCACCGTAGAACTCGACAAGTCGGATGGCTATGCCGTGGGCGACATCACGGGCATCGAGTCGGGGACGACGGTCATCCTCACGGGTTCCAGCGGCAACCAGATCGCGGACGACGGGTACGTCCAACTTTCGGGCGGTACGCTCGACTTGAACGGTTACGACGAGACGGTCGGCGCCATCCAAAGCACAGTGGCGGGCGGCACAATCCTCAACAATGGCAACCGGCCTACGACGCTCACGGTCGGGGGTGGGGATGCCTCCTCGACCTACGGCGGCGTCATCTGCGATGGCGCCGAACCGATCGCACTCACAAAAATCGGCACCGGCACCGTGACGCTCTCGGCCGAGGCGTTCAAGTACACGGGCGCGACGACCGTCAACGGCGGCACACTCCATCTCTTGGGCGACGATTACCGCAAGGCCTCGCTCGTCCGCCTCACCTTCACGGCGGCACGTCCAATCCCGCCTGAAACGCCTCCTGGTCAGCCTGACTATTACGGATCAGGCATCCAGATTTCCGAGTTTCAGTTGACGTACAACGGGGTCGGTGTAAACTGGCCGCCATTGAGCGAAATGGAGGTGTACGGCAACGGCCCCACTGGGGGCGAGGGTGTGCAAAGCGCAGTGGACAACAACACGGGCACCAAATGGTATTTCAACGAAAGTTACTCGTTGCCCAACGCACTGACGATCGCATTGGCGCAACCGATATTCTTCAACGGATACCGGATTGCGACCGCCAACGACGCAATTGGGCGCGACCCGTCCGGTTGGACATTCGAGATCGGCGTGGTTGACGGCACGACGACCAACTGGAACGTGCTCGATACCCAGCCCGAATACGATATGCCGCTGGACCGCCGCACGTACATTCCCGCCCTCCCCCTCCCGCTTATGGCCAACGACGTCATCCCCGCCAGCATGCCTGTCGTGGTGAATGCGGTCGGTACCCTGATGCTCTCCGGATTCTCCGTTGGGCAGGTCATTGAAGGGTTGACGGGATCCGGCACACTGATGCTCGCCAACTCGACCGTCATCCTCCCGCACCCCGAGGCCTTCACTGGGACGATCACCGGGAACGGCACCGTTATCTTCAGCGGCACAACGAACACGATCACCGTTCAGGTGCCGGGCGACGGTATCACGCTCATCAACAACGGCGAGCCAGCCACACTGCTGAACACCATCACGGGGATGTGGGGCGCAAACATCCAAGACGGCACCGCGCCGCTCGGCCTCACGCAAACCGCAGGCACGACGTACTACACCGCCACGGACAGCACCTACACGGGCGACACGCTCCTCTCCGGCGGCGAAGCGATTGTCGCGAGAGTGCTACCCGCCCAGTACGTTCGCTTTACGCCGCTGGGCATGAAGCCGGAAGGCCTGCATTATACCTGGCCCCAGTATCAGGTCAGCCGATTCCGGCTCATGCAGGCAGGACAGGAAATCACCTATCCCGCCGGAACCACCGCATATGGCGAGGTGTGGAACACCACCGGCGACGAGAACGCATCCAATGTGATCCTTCCGGACGATCCCGTCGGCAACTCGAAATTCTACTCCAGCAGCGGCAACATCAACCCCCTCATCATTGACCTGCCGTATGCGATACTGATTGACGGATACACATGGTACACGGCCCATGATGCGGAGGGGCGCGACCCGATCACGTGGACCGTCGAGGTCAGCACCGACAAGGTGACGTGGACGCTGGTGGATTCCCGTGAGTATGAGGATGTCACAGACGACCGGAACACGAAGGCCGGCGAATGGCACTTCGGCATACTCCCCGACGTGTTCTGCGCGTTCAGCCCCAATTCGCTCACGACCATCGAGGCCGCCGCGAAGCTGTCCATCGTGGGCGTGACGGAACCCGTCGGCCCGCTCTTCGGCGACGGCACCATCGCGCTCGACGACGGCACCCTCCTCCTCAACACATTCACGGACGCGACATTCGACGGGACTGTCGAAGGCGCGGGCGTACTCGTCAAGCAGGGCGAAGCCGTGCAGACCTTCACGGGCGCGTTGGGCTTCAGCGGCGACCTGATTGTCGAGGACGGCATCCTCAACCTCGACAGCGCGACGCTCACGGGCGTCACGAACATCATCCTGCGCGGCGGCATTTTGACTGGCACCGCCACGGTCAGCGGCAACCTCACCGTCACATTCGAGGGCGGCATCTACGACGCCACGCTCAACGTCTCCGGCACGTTGTCGGTGGACGGCGAAGTCCTCCTCTGGCTGCCCGAGGGGGCCCCCCTGCCGCACAAGCGCACACTCTTCACCTACGGCTCCGCAGACGCGGGAACCCTCAGCGCGTTACGCGACGCGCTGATGGCAACCCCGCTCGACCCCGGCATCATCGTCTCCATCAAGACCGACGGCGGAACCGTCTCCCTCACCATCTCCCGCGGCGGCACAATCCTGATGATCCGGTAGCAATGGTTCGTTTGGGGTATAGTGAATTAACTATAACTTGTCATTGGCACTTTCGAGGGCTGAAAGCTTCGTGCACGCGAGAGGGGACCTAAGGGACTTAAGAGACCTAGGGGACGCAGGGGGGAGGAATGTTCTTTCGTCCCCTTCGTCTCCGAGGTCCCCTGTGTCCCCTAGGTCTCCTCACAAGTCAGAGGGCTGAAAACCCTCGCGCCTGTGTCGAGAAGGCGCAACCCCTGGCGTGCGGCGGCTCGCCGCCGCATACGCTACAAACGAATGTGTCGCGTTCTTTTTAAGCGACCCCTTAACGTTTTCCCAGCAGTTCCAGTTTCGCGATGGCATCCGTGATGCACTCAATCGCGGCACGGGAGGAGATTGTCGCGGCGGTCACGGCATCCACGTCGCCGCCGTTTTTCTTCAGCGTCCAATTGCTGGTCAGCGCTTTCCCCATCAACGGTTTCTTGAATGCGTCGCCGGCGATCTTTGTGCCGAGGCCAGGCGTCTCGGTGGCCGACACCACCTCGTAACCTACGAGCTTACCGTCACTGATACCCACCATCAACTCAATCAACCCACCGTAGCCGTTCTGCGAACGTCCCACAACTGCGGCCGCGACGATTTCGCCGTCAACCTGACAGATGAAAAAGGTTTCCCCCTCCACGGTCACCTTCTCGGGCTCCGGGAGCCCTGCGGGCATCACATGGGCGGCGGCCAGCCTTTTACTCTGTTCCTTCGCAAGGGCAATCGGCTCTTTCGTGATTGTGTACACCGCCGCAAGCAATGCCGAGCTCACCGCGCAGATGACCGTCAAAACAAACACAAGCCTAATCATTTTTCCAAAACCCTGAAATGTGAAAAAAAATAATATATCATGCGATGGGCACGATTTCAAGTGTCATGTTGTTGATTTCATCGGGAAAACAAAAACAAAAAACGATAACTGCTCGTCACGGATGACCCGACGTGATATATTGATGTCCATTATGCGTACTTTGGATTTCGATTACGAGTTGCCCAGGGAGTTGATTGCGCAGGAGCCGCCGGAGACGCGCGGGACATCGCGCATGATGGTGTTGCACCGCAACGGCGAGTGCATCGAGCACCGCCACGTGAATGACTTGCCCGATTACTTGACTGCGGACGACCTGATCGTCCTGAACGATACCCGCGTATTTCCCGCGCGGCTGAACGGCAGGTGGACAGATTCCGGGGGTGGGGTAGAACTGCTGCTCGTTGATCCGCTGCCCGTCCCGGAATGGGCGGAGAAGGGGATAGGGGTTGCCTGCTGGGCGTGCTTCTGCGGCGCGAAGCGCCACGCGACGGCAGGACTCCGGGCGCAGTTTGGCGGCGGCGAGATTGACGCGGAGATCCTCGGGCAACTGGCAAACGGGATGTACATGGTCCTGTTCCGCACATTGGCCCCCCTGATGGCGGTACTGGAGAAACATGGGCGCACGCCGGTCCCCCCGTATGTCCGTAGGGACAAGAAAGGGGATGAGCGGATGGAGCGGCTCGACCGCGAACGTTACCAGACCATCTACGCACGGGAGACCGGCGCCATCGCCGCGCCCACGGCGGGACTTCACTTCACGGACGCGCTGTTCCGGGCATTGGACACGAAGGGGGTGCGGCGCGCGAGTGTCACGCTGCATGTCGGTCCCGGCACGTTCAAACCCGTCAAGGCGAGGGAGGTCGAGGATCACCGCATGACCCCTGAGCGCTACAGTGTGGTGCAGACCACCGCGGACGCGCTTGCCGCCTGTCAGGCGCGGGGAGGGCGTGTGGTGGCGGTCGGCAGTACGACGGTGCGGACGCTGGAGACCGTCGCGGCGGCGAACGGCGGGCGCATGGTGGCGTCCAGCGGTGCGAGTTCCATCTTCATCTACCCCCCCTATCCATTTCTGGCGACGGACGCGATGCTGACCAACTTCCACATCCCGCGCTCAACGCTTCTCATGATGGTCAGCGCCTTGGCAGGGCGCGAGTTCATCCTCCGCGCCTACCAAGTGGCCATCGCCGAACGTTACCGCTTTTTCAGCTATGGCGACTGTATGCTGATTCTGTAGCGCCTGTGCCACAGGTTATGCGGCAATCCCTGAGAGGCCCCCCCCTACTCCCCATCCGATATTCAATCTCCAATTTCGTTTTCCGCAGTCTCAAAGAACGCGACGTTCTTTTCTGCCAGCACGGGCTTTTTTGCGAAGCTGTCGTGGAGCGCACGGATCAGGTTGTCACGCGAGACGCGGGTGACGCCGAGGCGCGAGAGCGCGGCAAGCATCATGGTGTTGGCGGCCTTGGCAACCCCCAGTCTCGTCGCAAGCTCGATGGCGGGCATCACGACGAGCCTCACGCCTTCGGGCGGCTCGATGGTGCGGGTCACGGTCGCATCCACAATCACGGTCCCCCCCTGCACGACCGTCCCGACGAATCGCTCGTAGGAGGGTTGGTTCATGCAGACCAGCACGTCGGGGTGATCCACCGCCGGGGACCCGATGGGCTTGCCCGAAATCACGACCGAACACGCTGCCGCGCCACCACGCTGCTCAGGCCCGTAAGTCGGGAACCACGTGATGAAGCGTTTCTCCAAGCGTGCCGCCTCTGCGACGCACAGCCCGAGGCTCAAAATACCCTGACCGCCGAACCCGCTGAATTTGAGGCGCACCTCGCGGAAGGTCTCGTCCACCTCTGCGGGGGGGGCCTCTTCGCCCGTCGTGGTCGCGAAAAACTCCATGGGGGGGGGGGCTGGCGGACGGGGCGGACGAGGGGGCGCCCCCTCACTGCGGTCGCGGAAACACCCCAAGGGGAACTCCTTTTCCATCTGCGTGGTGCAGAACTCCACCGCCTTGATCGCGTCAACGCCCATGTTCGTGGGGCACGGCGCGATAATCTCGACAATGGCGTAGCCCTTGCCGTCGCGCTGGATTTCGAGCGCTTTGCGGATCGCCTTCTTCGCCTTCATGATGCGGGGGGGGTCGGCCACGGAGACGCGCTCAATGTAGACGGGGGCCTCCAACTGGTTGAAGACTTCGCAGACGTGCAGGGGGGAGCCCGCCACTGCGGGGTCGCGCCCGTTGGGGGTGGTCATGGTCTTCATGCCGGAGAGCGTGGTCGGCGCCATCTGCCCGCCGGTCATGCCGTAGATCGCGTTGTTCACGAAGAACGCCGCGAAATGTTCCCCGCGGCTCGCGGCCTGGAAACAATTGTTGAACCCGATGGCGGCGAAATCGCCGTCGCCCTGATACGCCATGACCACCGCGTCGCGCTCCGTGCGGTTCACAGCGGTTGCCACAGCATGCGCGCGACCGTGCGCCGCGCTGATGTTGCCGCAGTCCCAGTAATAATATCCGAACACGCCGCACCCGACGGGCCCCACCATGATGGCGCGATCCTGCAAGCCCATCTCCGCCAACGCCTCCGCGATCAGCTTGTTGATGATGCCATGCCCACATCCCGCGCAGTAATGCGTGGCGCGTGTGTCGCGCCCGCTGCGCGAGAAGTTTTCGTACATCCCGAGCGTTTTTTTCGTGGCCATAAAAATCCTTTTTTGAGGAACGCATCACCAGTCACGCCCGAACAATGCGCTCAACGCATGAGACGCGGGACTCGTGATCCGCCGCCAATGACTCTTTTTCCGACACACAGATTACACCGATTTGACCCCTACGTCAACCCTCAATGTGAGCCATCCGAAGCGTGTTTCACGTGAGCACTTCTTTTGGCTGTCTTTCCCAGCCCGGAAAGGTGTATACTCCTTTCTCTATGAACGTAAACCGTGAATCTGTTTTGACATTCCATGAGGGGGGTAAGGTCGGCGTGCGGCTGACGAAGCCGCTGAACACGCAGCAGGACCTTTGCCTCGCGTACACGCCGGGGGTGGCGGAGGCGGTGAATGAAATCAAACACAACCCCCCAAGCGTTTTCGATGTCACCGCAAAGAAAAACCTCGTGGCGGTGGTCTCGGACGGGACCGCCATCCTAGGGCTGGGCGACCTCGGCGCGGCAGCGTCCATCCCGGTGATGGAGGGTAAGGCGGTCCTCTTCAAGGCGTTTGGCGACGTGGACGCGTGGCCGGTGCCGCTGGGGCGTTGCCGCGCCGGGTGGGGGGACGAAGGCAGGACAGACCCCCGGCGCATCATCGAGACCGTCGCCGCGCTCGCGCCGATGTACGGGGGCATCAACCTCGAGGACATCGCCGCGCCCGCGTGTTTCGAGATCGAGGACACGCTGGACGCGATGCTGGACATCCCCGTGTTCCATGATGACCAGTGGGGGACGGCAGTCATCACGCTGGCGGGCGTGATGAATTACGCGCTGCTGTGCGGGCGGGGGCTCCCGGACCTGCGCGTGGTCGTCAACGGCGCGGGCGCGGCGGGCATCCGCATCGCGGACATGTGCAAGGCCGCCGGGGTCCGCGACTTAATCATGTGCGACACCAAGGGGGTCGTCCACGAGGGCCGCACGGACCTGAATGACCACAAGCGGCGCCATGCGGTGAGAGGGGGGGGCACCAAGACGCTGAACGACGCGCTGGAGGGGGCCCACGTGTTCGTCGGGGTGTCGGTCGCGGACTGCGTGAGCGGCGGCGACGTGCGGCGCATGGCGGACTTCCCGGCCATCTTTGCGATGTCGAACCCGAACCCGGAGATACACCCCGCCGCCGTCGCCGAGGCGTTGTCCGGCAAGCCTTACGTGATGGCGACGGGGCGGTCGGATTTCCCGAACCAGGTCAACAACGTGCTGGGCTTCCCGTTCCTGTTCCGGGGCGCGCTGGACGTGCGGGCGCGGACGATCAACACGCCGATGAAAGTCGCGGCGGCGAAGGCGCTGGCGGAGCTGGCGCGCCGGCCCGTGACGGACGAGGTGCGGGCGGTGTACCCGGATGAGGCGTTGGCGTTCGGGCCGTCGTACATCATCCCCAAGCCGTTCGACCGCCGCCTGTTCGTGGAGGTCTCGTATGCGGTTGCGGAAGCGGCGGTGACCTCCGGCGCGGCGCAGGTGGAGATGAATCTGCCCGCGCTCAAGGCGGCGCTCATCACGCGCAATGCGACGAGACGGTAACCTCAGATGACAGATGGATCGAATAGGGGTCGCGTATGGGCTTGTGTAAGTGTGGCAGTTCGTCTATACTGGTCTCCATGAATGTTCAGATTCTACCTTCGTTGCTGGCGGCGGATTTCGGGCGGCTGGCGGATGAAATCCGGCGCGTCGCGGATGCCGGGGCGGATGCGTTGCATCTGGACATCATGGATGCGCATTTCGTGCCGAACCTGAGCTTCGGCCCGGATGTGGTGGAGCTCTGCAGGCGCGTCTGCCCGTCGCTGTTCCGCGACGTGCACCTGATGATGACGCGCCCGGACCTGTACGTTGACCGCTTCGCCGACGCGGGGGCGGATGCCCTGTTGATTCACGTCGAGGCCGATTGCGATGTCTGGGAGACGTTGCGGGCGATCGGCCAGAGGGGGGTGCGGCCAGGGCTGGTCTCGCGCCCGCAGACGCCCGTGGAGGTACTGTACCCATACCTGCCGCTGTGCGGTGAGGTGCTGTTTATGACCGTCAACCCGGGATATGGGGGACAGGCGTTCATGCCGGAGGTGCTACCGAAAATCAAGGCGTTGCGCGCGCACACCCCCGCGCTCAACATCATGGTGGACGGCGGGATCAATTTCGAGACATCGGCGTTATGCGCGGAGCATGGCGCGAACCAGTTTGTCGCCGGGAGCTTTATGTTCCAGCAACCCGACATGGGGGAGGCGGTGCGGAGGATGAGGGATTTGTGTGAAAAACAAGGAAACGGATTTTAACCACAAAGGCACAATGGAGGGATGAAATGAAGACGAAGAAAATCGTTGCCTTAATCGGCGCGAGTATAGTGGGCGCGTGTAGCGTGTGCGCGGATGAGACGGTACCGTTGTTTAACGGGAAGGATCTGTCGGGATGGAAGGTAGTCGAGTTTGGTGGTGATGGCGCGGTCAAGGTTTTGCCGGATGGCGCGGTCTCGTGCGCGGCGGGGGGCCCGTTCAGCGGTATCGCGTACACCAACCCGATGCCGACGATGTCGTATGAGCTGAAACTTGAGGCGATGCGCGCGGAGGGGTCGGATTTCTTTATCGGGTTGACGCTTCCGATTGAGGACAGCTTCTGTTCGGTGATCATCGGCGGATGGGGAGGGATGGTGTGCGGGATCTCGTGCTTCAACTACATGAGCGCCGCGGAGAACCAGTGGACACGCGGGATCACGTTCGAGGACAACCGCTGGTACACACTGCGTGTCCGGGTCATGCCGAACGTCATGCAGGTATTTCTGGACGACAAGCTCTACTACGCCCGCGTCCAGTACGAAAAGGCGTCGCAGTTCTCCCTGCGTACCGGAAGCGACATTGACAAGACCAAGCCGCTCGGCCTCTGCTCCTATGACACGCATGCGAAATGGCGCAACTTCACGCTCACGAAAATCACCGAACCCCTGCCCGACGACAAGCCCAAGGACGAGGAGTTTTAGGGCGTGTTGACGCAAAAGGCTGAAAGCCCTCGCGCCTGTGTCGAGAAAGCGTAACCTATGGAGTGCGGCGGCTTGCCGCCGCTTTTCGTCGCGGGGGCTCGCCCCCGCGTAGGGACGGTTGTAGGGGCGGACCCGTGTGTCCGCCCGGTCGCTGGTGCGTGGGGCAAGCCCCACGCATGAAAGCGGCGGCGAGCCGCCGCACTCCAGAGGACCGCATCGGGCCGCAAAAAAATCCTTGTCTTTTGAACGTTATAGAAGTTCGCCCTGTTTCGGC
>Ga0099364_10008372_pt1 | contig 14568 bp, 16 predicted proteins | sample TergutTh196P3_FD_73070 | JGI IMG/M metagenome (GOLD analysis project Ga0099364, IMG submission 73070) | Microcerotermes parvus P3 segment gut microbial communities from Pointe-Noire, Republic of the Congo - Th196 P3 | ecosystem: Host-associated > Arthropoda: Insects > Digestive system > Gut ... | reverse complement strand
ATGTGAAGTAATGAACCAAATGATGTGCGCTTCATCTACAGCTCTTGCGGAATTTTTGGGCGAAACAATTAACATTTCAACTCCTGTATCATTCGATATTGATGATATGGATGAATTTAAACATAAATATTTTGACGGCGATAACCCTATGGTTATCATAAGATTTAAACTTAGCATAGAAAACGCAATGGAAAGTGAATTTATAAATATGCTTTCAATTCCGTTGGCTAAAAAAATCATATCCGGATTCGGATTGCCGAGCGATGATGAAGATATTGATATTGATATACCGGAACCCCCACCGGAAGTAGTATCTCCTCCACCGGCAGCAGTTCCTCCACCGGTAGCGGCACCACCCCCGGCGGCAGCGGCTCCACCGCCTGCAGCACCACCACCCATGGCGGCTCCACCGCCTATGGCTGCGGCACCTCCGCCTATGGCAGCACCGCCGCCGCAAGTTCAAATGCCTGTATATCAAGAAATGCCGTATCAAGCGCCGCCGCAACCGAAAATAATAAATGCACTACCTCAATCTATGGCATCACCGGAGCATATGCAAATGAACAGATTGACCCCCGGGAATCAATCGAATTTAGATATAGTAATGTCCGTTCCCTTGCAAATTTCCGTAGAAATAGGACGCACGAAAAAACCGCTTAAAGAAATATTGGAATTCAGTCAAGGCTCGTTGGTAGTGCTTGACAAACAAGCGGGAGACCAAGTTGATTTGTTTGTCAACGGTCAATGTGTGGCAAGAGGCGATGTCGTAGTAGTAGATGATTCCTTTGGCGTTAGAGTTACAGAAATAATAAAAAATGATATTTTACAATATCAACAATAAACATATAGAAAATGAATGGGAGGCATATAAATGTCAAAAATATTATTGGTAGACGATGCGACTTTTATGAGAATGATGATAAAAGACACCTTGAGCAAAAATGGTTACAATGATTTACATGAAGCGGCGGACGGTCAAATAGCTGTTACTAAATACGCTGAAATTAAGCCGGATTTAGTAATCATGGATATAACCATGCCTAATATGGACGGACTTGAAGCTTTAAAAATAATTAAAGAATCAGATCCGGGTGCAACCGTGGTTATGTGTTCTGCAATGGGACAAGAGGCTATGGTTATTGAAGCAATCAAGTTAGGAGCCAAGGATTTCATAGTCAAACCTTTTAAACCGGACAGAATTTTAAAAACGCTGACATCGCTTAACATACAGCCATAAAAATAGATTTTAGACGTTAGATGTTAGATGTTAGACAACCTCTAAAGATAGACTTTAGACAATTTTTGTTGTGAAGTGTGATTTTTACAACAAAAATGTGTTGTTTTTTTGTGATGGATTTGTGTTTGAAAGGCAAAGGTTATAAATTTGAACGATTTTTTTACGTTATTTATGGTTTTGCTTGCGGTTATTTTTGTAATATATTTAAGTTATGTATTCAGTAAATATATCTCAAAAGGCACGGCAAAAATAACAGCGGCAAAACATATGCAGGTAATAGACAGGTTGGTTGTAGGTCAAGATAGATTTATATTAATTGTAAGTGTTTTGGACAAATATTATTTGGTTTCGGTGACAGGACAGTCAATCGAAATTTTAAAAGAACTTGACGGTGACGAATTGAAAAATAGTTCCGACAACGAGCCAAAACCGCTCGATTTTGATTTGTTTAAAACAACATTTACAAATATGTTTAAAAGAGATAAAAAGTAACTGCTAAAGATGTTTAAATGAGATTTTTAGAAGTCACTTAATAAAGAGAAGGTAAATTTTTAAAGATGAATGACGCTCTTGTAAATATTAACGGGGAAGGCATACAAGCTATTGAGATGCTGATGTTGCTTACATTGGTGTCGTTGTTGCCGTCAATTTTAATGTTGATGTCATCATTTACTCGGATTGTTATTGTGCTTTCATTTCTCCGTCAAGCGATGGGACTTCAGCAAACCCCGCCGAATACAATAATTATCGGTATATCTTTATTTCTTACCCTTTTTATAATGGCACCGGTAGTAGAAGATATTAACGAAAACGCTTATCAGCCTTATACAGAACAGACAATTACCCAGGACGAAGCAATAGAACGGGCTACCGTCCCTTTAAAAGAATTTATGTTAAAGCAAACAAAAAATGATTCTATCCAAACATTTTTGGATTTATCCGGTACAGAAATGACAGAAAATGTCGAAGATTTACCGATGACAGTTGTTATACCATCTTTTGTGATGAGTGAACTTAACAGAGCATTTACAATGGGATTTTTAATATTTATCCCTTTTTTACTTCTCGATATTATTGTCGCAAGCACTTTGATGTCAATGGGTATGGTTATGTTGCCTCCTGCGATGATTTCGATGCCATTCAAGTTATTGCTGTTTTTAGCAGTAGGAGGATGGGAATTGATAATCACCACAATAACGCGAAGTTTTAATGCATGAATATAGGTTATTTCCCTCGCCTGCGGCGAGGGAAATAACCGCAAAAGTTTATGTATAAACAATATTTGTTCTTCCTGCCTCGTGTGGGTAAATGACCGCAAAAACATTAGAAAGGAATTTTTGATTTTATGATTGATAATGAACTTTCGACCATTATGAGTTCGGCGATTATGGTAGTTGTGCGGGTTGCCGCTCCTATTTTACTTTTAGGTATGGCAGTCGGTGTCACAATTTCTATATTTCAAGCCGCTACACAAATTAACGAACAAACGATTACTTTTGTTCCCAAACTTATTGTAATTGCAGTAGTCCTTTTATTGGGAGGCTCGTGGATGCTGCAAACATTAGTGGATTTCACACGAAATATTTTTGATATAATGTTAGCTTAAATTAGGTAGTAATATGATTACGATGGATAACATTTCTTTTTTCGCACTTGTTTTAATGCGAATGTCGGGTTGTATTTTTTTCAATCCGATTGTGGGACGGCGAAATTTACCGAATATTTATAAAGTCGGAATAACGGTTTTGCTGTCTTTATTGGTTGTTTTAAGTTACACCGAACAGCCTGTTTTAGAATTTGATTCCACATTAAAATTTATCGAAAAATTGCTTTTAGAATTTCTTATTGGTTTTGTCATAGGTTTTGTGGTATCTTTATTTACCATGGTTATATCATTCGGCGGTGAAGTTATCGACTTACAAATGGGTTTGTCTATGTCAAAAATATTTGACCCTGCAAGTAATATAAATATGTCATTGAGTGCGTCGTTTTTTAATATAATGTTCACTTTAATGTTTTTTGCGATGGGCGGACATCTTACATTAATACGGCTGTTCGTTGAAACCGATGTTATTATTCCGTTTGGGCAAGTAGTTTTCCCCATGCAAAATGTATCCATGACAGTTTTAAATATTTTTTGCCAATGTACAATACTTGCGGCAAAAATGGCAATGCCCGTAATAGCTTTTGAACTTTTATTAGAAGCAGGTGTGGGTATAATAATGAAAGCGATACCTCAAATAAATATATTTGTAATAAATATACAGCTTAAAGTTTTGGTGGGTCTTTTTATATTAATGGTAATGTTTGTACCTTTTTCATATTTTATAGAAAATTTGATAACATTAATGTTTGATGCGATTAAGTCAGTAGTTATGTTATTCGGACAATAGACCTTTTCGGAAACTGCACATTGCGTCGTTATCATCCCTTGCAGTATCTAAATACAGCGGCGATCGTCTGCCTTGCACTGCACAGTTTCCGAAAAGGTCTATTCCATATGAGTGGTGATATAAATGCCCGATCCTTCAAAAACCGAAAAAGCGACGGCGAAAAAACGCAGAGACGAGCGAAAAAAAGGTAATGTTTTCACAAGCAAAGACGTTGTAGCCGTAATGTCTGTTTTGGTCGTTTTTACCGTAGTAAGCATAGTTTTCCCTATGATAGTGGAAAGATTGAGTTATATATCTAACAGATTTTTTGATTTTGCATCAACGGAAATTGAACTTACACAAGAATTTATATCCGCAATGACATTTGATATAATAATAGTTTGTATCTTAATTTTATCTCCTATAGTAGGAACGGCGATTTTAACGGCTATTGTAGCGACAGGAATACAAACAAGATTTTTATTTGCGACACAGGCATTAAAACCGAAATTCAGTAAATTAAATCCAATCAGCGGATTTAAGCGGATGGTATCTTTAAAAAGCGTAGTTGAACTGGTAAAAAACTTAATAAAAATAATAATTATTATTTTTGTTGTATATAATTTTATCATGGATAAAGTATCAGATTTTTCGACAACGTTGGAATTAGAAATGCCCCAAGCAGTTAGATTAATATTAACTTCCATTATGGAATTGATATATAACGTTTGTGTGATTTTTGTTTTCATTGCGGCGGCGGATTATTTTTATCAGCGTTGGAATCATGAAAACGAAATGAAAATGACAAAACAAGAAGTAAAAGAAGAATATAAGCAAATGGAAGGCGACCCAAAAATTAAAGGTAAAATTAAAGAACAACAAAGAAAAATCGCACAATCAAGGATGATGCAACAAGTACCCACATCAGATGTGGTAATAAAAAATCCGACGCATTATGCGGTTGCTTTACGTTATGACATAGAAAAAGACAGAGCACCTATTGTCGTCGCCAAAGGTCAAAATGAAATTGCTTTGAAAATAATAGAAATCGCCGAAGAACACGATGTTTATGTAATGGAAAACAAAGAGTTAGCAAGAACTATATATGCAACGGCAGAAATAGACCAGGATATTCCTTTTGAATTATACAGTGCTGTTGCTGAAATTTTAGCGTTAGTTTACAAAATTAAAGAAAAACAAATCTAAAGATAACCTTTCAGGGGATATATATATATGAAAAAATGGTTTGGAAATGCTATTTCTATATTTATTATAATTATAGTGATGATGATAATCATTCCGTTATCTCCAACTATATTAGATATGTTGTTTGTTCTTAATATATCTATATCTATAATTGTATTATTGATGACAATGTATGTTGGAAGAGCACTGGAATTTTCTGTATTTCCGTCTTTATTGCTTATCACTACTATATTTCGTATGGCACTCAGTATTTCGTCAACCCGATTGATTTTGACTGAACAAGGTCAAGCCGGGGAAGTAATTAGCATGATTGGCGGATTTGTGCTGGGTAATAATGCGATAGTTGGTTTTATTATATTTTTAATCATAGTCTTAGTGCAATTTATCGTTATCGTAAAAGGTGCGGAACGTGTTTCGGAAGTTGCGGCACGTTTCACTTTGGACGCTATGCCCGGTAAACAGATGGCGATAGACGCCGATTTAAGCTCGGGGTTAATAACTGAAGAAGAAGCGAAACAAAAAAGAAGCGATACACAAAGAGAAGCGGACTTTTACGGTGCAATGGACGGTGCGACAAAGTTTGTTAAAGGTGACGCAATAATGTCACTTATCATAACATTCATTAACTTTATCGGCGGTGTATTGATTGGTTTAGTTCAAGCGGGAATGTCATTCGATGATGTCATGAATGTTTATAGTATAGCTACTGTTGGTGACGGTATTGTCGCACAAATCCCGGCGTTATTAATTTCAACAGCTACTGCTATGATTGTCACAAGAGCGGCATCAACCGGTAACATAAACGAAGATTTATCAAAGCAATTTTCAACCCAACCTACTGTATTATTAATAGCAGGCGCGGTAATGTTCGCATTTATGCTGCTTCCCGGCGGGCCTAAAGTCCAACCTTTTATCCTTGGGTTGTTATTTATAATTTTAGGGGTTAGGCTCAGAGTTAAAAAGCCTGTCGAAGAAGTACCCGAACTTGAAGGCGAAGGAGAACTCCCCGAAGAAGAATTTGACGAAAACGCATATTTCAGAGACATTAACAATGTGTACTCATTATTAAATGTAGAGCCTATAGAAATGGAATTCGGATATAGTCTTATTCCTTTGGTTGACGAAGCTGTCGGCGGTAATTTAATTAACCGTATTGTAATTTTCCGTCGTCAATTCGCACAGGAAATGGGGTTTGTCATTCCGTCAGTCCGCATACGTGACAGTTCAAAATTGGGTGCGAATCAATATTCAATCAAAATGAAAGGCGAAGAAATAACCAAAGGCGAAATACTTACTGATTATTTCCTTGCATTACAGCCGCCTAATCTTACAGGAGAAATCGACGGCATAGAAACAATAGAGCCTGCATATGGAATACCGAGCAAATGGATAACCCCGGATAAAAAAGACCTCGCGGAAGTTTACGGTTATACCGTTATTGACCCCTTGTCTGTTATGGTAACTCATCTTTCTGAAACGATAAAAAAATATTCATACGAATTGCTTACAAGAGCAGAAGTTGTACAGCTTGTTGAAAACTTGAAAATTCATTCTCCGGATTTGGTAGGCGAGGCAATTCCTGCGGTAATATCTTTCGGAAGTTTGCAAAAAATATTAGCGAATCTTTTAAAAGAAGGTATTCCTATTATTGATTTAGGCACAATATTGGAAACAATAGTAGAATCATCATCAACAACAAAAGACATTGACGTTATTACCGAAAACATCAGAGTAGCTTTAAAACGGACTATTACACGCAAATTCTGCGACAATGGGCAGATAAAAGTAATAACTTTGGATTCAGAACTGGAGAAAACTATATTATCCAGTATGACAAGAAGTGAGCAGGGTGTCTATCTTGCGATGAGCCCGGAAGTTATTCAGCGCATGGTTTCACAGCTTTTGGAAACAGTATCGAAATTTAATGATTTACAACAAACTCCGATTTTATTGACCAGCCATGTTATAAGAGTATATTTATATAGATTGTTAGAACAATTTTACCCGAATATTTATGTGTTATCATTCAATGAAATTGCTAATAATATTCATATACAAGCAATAGGAAATATAACCTGACGGTAGGAAATAGGAATTAGGAATTAGGAAATAGGAATTAGGGTTTTAACCTTTTGTGTGCCGAATTTTAACATAGTTGATTGTCAACTTTTATGGGGGTGAGATTATGACTGGGATGGCACAATATCAAAATATTAGTAATGAAGAATTACTTGGTGAATATATACAAACAAAAGATAATTCAATCAAGCAAGAGCTTGTTTTAAGATATGTTTATTTAGTTAAAATGATTGCTATGCATATGCGCGGCGTTTATGTGAAGTTCACAGAATTAGATGATGTTGTAAATGAAGGCATAATCACACTCATGAATGTAATAGAAAAATTTGACCCTGCTAAAAATGTTGAATTTGAGACATATGCGTCATTAAGAATTCGCGGCACAATAATCGACATGGCAAGAAAAAACGACTGGTTGCCCAGAAGTGTCAGAGCGGCCTCGAAAGCAATTGATGAAGCGGAAACAACGCTTTTTAATGAATTGGGGCGGCATCCTAACGATACCGAAATGGCTGATCATTTGGGTATGGATTTGGAAAAATATCTGAAAGTTTTAGGGCAAACAAATTTGCAAAATGTTCTCTCGCTTGATGCGTTGGTTAATTCAAGTATAGAAGAATCAAATTACGGGCAAATAAAAGATGAAAATTTAGATACATTACCCGAACACGTTTTGGTAACAAACGAGTTGAAAAGTAAATTTAAGAAAGCGATTTCCACACTAAGAGAAAATGAGCAAATCACAATATCGCTTTATTACAGAAAAGATTTAAATATGCGTGAAATAGCAGAAATTTTAGGAGTAAAAGAACCGCGGGTTTCACAAATACACGCAAACGCAATAAGAAAATTAAGAATCGCAATGGAAAGTTATGTGAAAACATGAACGGGGGTTATCTTCACCCCCACCTCCGGTGGGGGTGAAGATGCGGAAAGAAAATTAACGAGCTTACCCACCGCAAACAGTGGAGTATCTGTAGGGGCGAATTCTATTCGCCCGCGGAATAATCACAGACCGACCTATAAATATTACGTTCCAAGGAATAGGGAATTAGAATAAACCATAAAAAGAAAGAAGGCTTTTTGATGCTTAAAGGGTTTTATGATTTAACATCGGGGATGTTGACACAAGCCAGAGTTTTAAACACAATAAGTAATAATATTTCAAACGCGTCGACACCGGGGTTTAAAAGTGATAAAATGGTGACGAATACTTTCAGAGAAATGTTGTTGTACAGAACGGGAAATACAAACAAAAGAGGTACAACTCCGTTAGCAGGTACTAACGGAGTTAACGATAATAATCACGGCAGTGAATCTATGATTTTAACCGTTAATGAACTGATTACCAACCACAATCAAGGCACTATTGAGCCTACCGACAGAGATTTAGATTTTTGTATATTGGGAAATGGATTTTTCCAAATACAAAAACCCAACGGCGATTTAGTTTATACCAGAAACGGCTCGTTTACCTTAGATGACGACGGTTATCTTTACCTACAGCATATCGGCAGAGTTATGGGCGAAAACGGCCCTATCCGTTTGGATACAGACAGAATAATATTAGACAATGACAAAAGAATCATAGACGAAAACGGTAATGTTTTAGGACGTATTCTTATAGCAGATTTTAACGATTATGACCAACTTTTAAAAGTAGAAGAAGGTATGTTCGCAAGCAGAGATGGAACACCTTTGATGCCGGATATTATCAATCCAGCCGAAACAGACTTGATAAATCAATCTTTCGAAAGGTCAAATGTTGACCCGATTGACGAAATGACAGGAATGATGACAAGCCAGCGTTCATTACAAAGTGCGGCACAATTGTTAAAAATGTACGATACAATAATGGCAAAAGCCGTAAGTGAAATAGGAAGGGTGTAATAAAATCTTTGATTTTATTACGGTAAATTTTTGCTTTTGTGTTGTTTTGTATGATAAATTAAAATTTCATCGACGCAAAAATTATTAGGTTTTAGGATATAGGAATTAGGGTTTTAAGGTATCGCTTTCAGCGATGATATTAAAAATTAGGATTTAGGGTTTTAAGGTATCGCTTTCAGCGATGATATTAGAAAATTTTAAAGGTATCGCTTTCAGCGATGATATTTAAAAATTATTATTTTAGGGGAATTGTTATGAATTTATCGTTTTATTCGGCTTATACCGGGGCTTCACAGCTTCAATCTAAATTAGATGTTATATCTAATAATATAGCTAATGTTAACACATATGGATATAAAACAAAAAACGCAGGTTTTGTGGACTTGTTGTATGATAATATAAGAGAACCGAGCGGAGAATTGTCAATAATAAGGCAAGGACGCGGCGGACGGGTGGAAAAAACAGATACTTTGTTTAAACAAAGTGCGTTGGCCGCAACTGATAATATTTTGGATTTTGCACTTGTGACAGACGGATTTTTCAAAGTGCAAACCCCTGGTGACCACAGAATTTATTATACACGGGACGGAAGTTTTAAATTATCAGAAAACATAGACGGAAATTTTTATTTGGTGACATCAGACGGCAATTATGTGCTTGATAACGACAATCAGCGTATACAGGTAAATAGCATACACGATGATATTAAAGTAGGCGTTTTCGATTTTAATCATAGAGAAGGCTTTGTTAATGTCGGAAATAATCTTTTCGAACCGGATGTAAAAAACGGTGAGCCTTTTGTTAAAGAAGACGCAATGTATGAACGCGGTTATTTAGAAATGTCAAATGTGGATTTCGCCATGGAAATGGCAAGGTTAATGCAAACCCAACGTAATTTCCAAATGACATTGCGTATGGTACAAACATCAGATGAAATAGAAGCCGTATTCAATTCACTGCGAACATAGGAATTTATATATATCCTTTCTTATGGTAGGTTTTTAAGATACATTCTAACGGCAGGTTTAAAATACATCATAACGGCAGGGTTAAAATACATTATAACAGCAGGCTTTTAAGATACGTGCACACCCGCCCGGCGGGCGGGTGAGCACGTATTAGAAAAATATTTCTTCTTTATAAAGGAGGCTTGTATTCATGGAAGAAGATAAAATTATTGAAGATAAAAATACCGAAAATCAAGATAACGATTCTGAAAATATTGAAAATAGCGATAATAACGAAAATAGCGAAGACGTCAAAAATGAAGAAGAAGAAAAAGTTGTTCCGCCCCCTGTAATTACTGTTGTAATTTCCGGCGATAAGATGACAGCTTATGTGCGGATAAAAACATATGCTGACGACCAAAAAATAGTGAAAGAAGATATTTTAGGAGCAATTAATGAGAAAAAAATTAAATATGGTATTTTGGAAGAAGAAATTGAAAAATTTTGCGAACTCGGTGAATATAAAAGAGAATTAAAAGCTGTAAGAGGGCTCCCTGCAACAAAAGGAGCAAACGGTTCTATTGAATATCATTTCCAAAAAGTAATGTCGGGTAAACCTCACCAAAGAGATGACGGTACTCTTGATTATAAAACACTTGATATTATCCAAAACATAACAAAAGGCGCACTTTTATGCACGATGGTTATGCCTTTAGACGGAACAGACGGTATTAATATTTTAGGGCAAAGAGTCAAAGGTAAACGAGGCGATATGCCCGATATTCCCCAGGGAGATAATATTATAATATCAGAAGATTCGACCCAAATAACCGCAAAAATCGACGGTGGAATCAGTTTTAAAAAGAATACTATATATATTGAGGAAGTATATACAATTAACGAAAATATAGGGCCGATAACAGGGAATATAGATTATAACGGCTCTGTGGTTATCAACGGAAGTGTGCAAGAAGGTTTTGAAGTAATCGCAAAAGATGATATTACTATAAAAGGTGCAGTCGAGGGTGCAAAAATCAGTGCAGGCGGCAATGTTTTAATCAAAAACGGTGTCCACGGAATGCACAAAGCTGTTATTGAAGCAGGAAACAATATTACCAGTACATATATCGAAAATGCCGAAACAATTTGCGGCGGTTCTTTATATGCAGATATTGTTTTAAATTCAAAAGTTAACGCAGGAGAAGAAATAATTTTACGCGGTAAAAAAGGAATGTTACGCGGCGGTACATATAAAGCAGGTAAATGTATTAATGTAAAAACTATCGGTAACTTTATGAATATAACACAGCTTTTGAATATCGAACCTTGTTGGTATGAACTTTATAAATTAGGGCTCGAAGAACATGAAGAAAACCCTGAAATCAAAAGAGAACGGCTTTTAAAAGAACGCGCAAAACTACAAATTCAACTGGATATAATTAATAAAGAAAATACAAACGATCCTGACCCGAAAATTAAAAGTCAAAAAATGCGTAGTAATTTAATGCGAAAATTGAAAGTAAACCGTGAAATAGACGAATTGGACAGCAATATTGACAGCAATGCAAAATTTTTAGAAGTAGAAGATTTAAAAATTATATGTACAGGTGAAATGCACATTGGCACAAAAATAAAAATCGGAAATACAATATTAAAAATAAACGATATGGTGGAAAAACAAAAGTTTTTTGTGTATGAAGGCGAAATAATAAAAGGAGAAATCCTCCCACACGAAATGGATGTAAGCTAAGAGGTGATTTATTATACCCACACCCACTTACAGTGGGTGTGGGTATGCGAAAAATATATAAAAAAATATATTGGAAAGGAATAATTGATATATGTCAATAAAAAGATATGATGATTTAGACCATATGCAAATTGATGTTTTGCGTGAAATAGGGAGTATTGGCTCGGGTAATGCCGCGACTTCTCTTGCAAGTGTTATAAATCAAAAAATTACAATGACTATTCCGACAGTGCAAATTTTGGACGCAAATAAAATATTTAAAAAACTTGGCGGCCCTGAAAAAATTGTTTCGGCGGTTTTGGTAAAGTTTTCCGGAGAAATAGAAGGCGTTATTTTATATCTTCAAAGTCTTGAATTTATTAATATCGTTTTGAAAAACACCTTATCAAAAACTATCGGAAGTTATGAAGAACTGTCATCCTTGGAATTGTCTGCATTAATTGAAATAGGAAATATCATGATTTCATCGTATATAAGTGCAATTTCTAAAATGATAGATTTAAAAATAGAATTAACAGTTCCTGCTAATACTATTAATATGTTAGGTGCAATTATGAATGTTCCTATGACCGAATATGGCTTCAGTTCCGATAAAATGATGATTATTGACGGTAAAATCATATGTGACGGAAATGAAATTGAAAGTAACCTTATTATGGTTCCTGAGATTGGCTCGCTTGCTACAATATTAAAAAGACTGGGGGTATAGTTAATGGCAGCCAAAACAACAGTAGGCATTGCAGACATGAAAATTATCCGTATGCAGGGTGAGCTTGTTACATATGCTTTGGGTTCATGTATAGGAATATGTTTATACGACCCTGTAATAAAACTTGCCGCTTTGATTCATATAATGTTGCCGACAGCACCTCAAGAACCAAACCTCAATGTATATAAATACGCCGATACCGCAGTTGCTGAAACACTTCGTAAAATGGAAGTTTTTGGAGCTGTACGCCGCCGTATAGTTGCAAAAATTGCAGGCGGAGCAAAAATGTTTGAAGTCATGGGAGATAAACAATTTGGAAACATCGGTGTTAGAAATATCGACACAGTTCGAGCGGAATTGTTAAAACACAGAATCACAATTAAAGGTCAAGATGTCGGCGGTACAGTAGCAAGAACTTTATTTTTTGAAGCAGATACCGGTGAAGCTCTTATAAAATGTTACGGAAGACCGGAGAAAAAACTTTGAAATTATATATACCCACCCGCTTATGGCGGGTGGGTATATTTTTTTTATTTTACTTTAATAACTTTATCATTATAATATATTTCCTTAATTTCATCTTTTATAAATTCATCCGGTTTTATTAATCTAAAATATAACACCGTATGAGTTTTTTTCTTATTAATTAAGAAAAGTTGAACAATATATAATTTATTTTTCGTCGAAATTAAATCATATATTTCACCTTCTCTAATAAAAGGCCATTTTACTAAGGCGGAATCTATTTCAAGATGAATTTTAGCCTCGTTTTTATTCCGCGGTTTTTCTATCGAAAAACACGCATAAAAAACAAAGTAGTAATGAAATGCAAAAATCATTATTAAACAAGCAGGAAAAAGCAGAGCAGCCAAAAAGTGTAATTTTATAACAATTGGTAAAGCAATAGAAACAAAACATATCAATCTAACCATCTGCCGAATAAAATAATGATGCCATGATTCAAAAACTATACATTCTTTATAACATAATTCATCACAGGAAGGACAGCGAATTGATAAATTACGATGATTAAATGTTGTGAAACCTATTTTTTGAATAAATGTAAATGCTTTTTCGCCGCAATAAGGACAACGAAATATTTTGTTCACCGACTTTCCTCCTTTAAATAGTGAGATATTCTTTTAATCCCTGCTGTAATATTTGAGAAAAAGGAGCGTTCGCTTTTTCTGCTTGATGATTTAACCATGCAGGTATTGACAATGTTTTTTTAACAGCTTTTGTATCGTTTTGCTTTCTGTATTCGTCTGTATCCGCAACAACTAATGTAACAGTTTCGCCATTTTTCGGCGAAATACCAACAGAAGCGGTTGGGATTTCTTCTTTATTATCTTCTGCGTGCCATAACCACATTGAAATGGCATCTTGTGCCATAAGCAAAGCATCGGGGACATCATCACCAAAAGTATGACAACCTTTCAAATCCGGTACACTAACTCCGATTTTTTCATCATCTTGATATAAAATTGCGGGATAAACATATTTCACGATTGAATCCTCCTCATATAATCACTTGAAACCAAGATTATTTTAGTTCCGCGTTTTTAAGCATTTGGTTCAATGTTCCTGTGGGTATGTCGCCAGTGTGTCGGTGGATTGGTATTTTTATACCTGGTTTATCAGGATGTGTCGCCAATTCGTGGCGGCTTCCTTGATGTATTTCCCAACCGTTGGATTGTAGTTTTCGTTTAAATTCTTTCGCCGTCATTTCTCTACCTCTTATATATTGTATCACGTAATAATACGTATGTCAATACTTTCGTAATAAAATGTGTTCGCTTTACTATATTGAGTTTGTTCGTAAACGAGAGGCTTCCTCTAAAGGCACAATCGCTTTTATTTGAATCCCGTTGTCAAGATAATTACATTCTTTTACTTGCCCGTAATCATAAATACGTGATACTAACGCACCCGAATCGTGCGGTAATAAAACCGTGATTTCAATACGTGTTTCTGCGAGTTTTTTTCCTATCGCATTTTTTAAATCATCTATTCCTGTGTTTGTTTTCGCCGAAACAGCGACGCTTTCTCTTTTTGAAATGAAATTCGTTGTATAGTGACCAGAGTCATTATCGTCGTTTTTAACAGCAAATTCATTCGTGTTTAAGTCGCATTTATTGTATACCGTGAGAGTCGGTTTATTGCTTACTTCTAATTGAGTTAACACATTGTTCACAACTTCCATTTGTTGTTCGCGGGAAGTTGAAGATGAATCCACCACATGGAGCAGTAAATCTGCGAATTTTGCTTCTTCTAAAGTAGCGCGGAAAGCATCCACCAAATCATGGGGCAGTTTGTTGACAAAACCCACGGTGTCTACCAATAAAAATTCACCGAAATTGAAATTAACCCGTCGTGAA
>Ga0099364_10008371_pt1 | contig 14570 bp, 5 predicted proteins | sample TergutTh196P3_FD_73070 | JGI IMG/M metagenome (GOLD analysis project Ga0099364, IMG submission 73070) | Microcerotermes parvus P3 segment gut microbial communities from Pointe-Noire, Republic of the Congo - Th196 P3 | ecosystem: Host-associated > Arthropoda: Insects > Digestive system > Gut ... | reverse complement strand
GATATGCCGTCAGGTCGATGTCGGCGCTTAATTTGTAGTATTTGTTAAGACCATTTCGTATGTTGTCAAGTTCCGCTGGAGTTGAGATGAAGATAGGATCGTCCGCCGAATCGCCGGGCGCCGCCCATGCTATGAATGAAACAAAGCTTAACGCAAAAATTATCGCAAACGCTAAAAATGCTCTTCTCACTACACTCACTCTCCCTCATAATAATATGTATACAATGAATATTCATTCTATACTGCATAGAGGATTATATTTATATATTACTTAATTGTCAATCTTATTCACATAAATGAGAATTTGTGATTTTTCCTCCGATTCAGTTACGCCCCGTTGGGGCGGTTACGGACCATCGTGTCCTCCGGAGGTCAATATTATGATCGTTCTGGTTATCAAAACGGGCGGCAAAATGCCGCCCCCTGCTATTTAACCATTGCCATCGCAGATGGAAACGTAGGGACGTTCGCTCCGGTCGTACGTTTCTCTTGTGCAAGTATATACAAGAATATTTCTTTTTTTGATGCTTCACTCTATTTTTACGTTTTTTGATATAATTGTAGAATATTATACGAAGTTCAAGTTTTTAAATAAAATCGAAGGAGAAAACAATGGCATTTTTATTCTTTTCGCTGATATCCGGTCTTATTGGGTTGTCGTATGAAGTTATTTACCAGCGTGCTTTCTCGCTGATAAATGGGGATTTGCAAACTACTTACGCCATTATTACGCTGACTTTCATGCTTGGCATGGCTCTTGGCAATCTCAGCGGGTTCAAATTTCGCCGATTACTGCCGGTGTTTGAAATAGCCGGAGGGTTATTCTCAATAGCATTTTGCATGTATTTGCGTCTCGGAGGCTATATGGCTTCCATTCCTAATTTAGTAATGGTTGCAATCCTATTGGTTCCATCTTTTATTGTAGGAATACATATTCCGTTATACGCGTACTATTTTAAAAAATACGCGTTTGACAGCTTGTACTTTTTATATCATATAGGAGCTGCCGCAGGTATTATTGCGCTGGAATTCTTTGTTTTTTCGAGTGTTCCTCTATCGGTTATATTTTTTGCGTTGGGAGTATTGCATATCTCCATTGGTTTACTGATTTTGCATTTCTTTCGTACCGGCAGGTTTGTAATAGAAGAAGCCGCCCTGTCATTAAGTGAAGTAGCCTCAATAATTAATCGATCAAAAAAGTGGTTAGGCGGGGTGTTCCTGTGTTCTGCAGGTTCGTTTTATTTACACATGTTCATCATTAAATTTGCGTTGCAATACGGATACATAGTACGCGCCATGTTTTCGTTTTTTATTGCCTTTTCTGTGTTATACGTGGGAGTTGGAGCTTTTATAGCCCGCCGGATCCGATTGTCCTTGGAGTGGATATTAACTATATTTGCCGCGCATGCTCTGGTAGTGATTTTGTTATCCGTTCCGCTGGCTAATGAACTGCATTATCAAGACTGGAGCAACCTGAGTTATTATCTATTACTGATGAATGCATTCCTGTTCTCTCCTCTCATGTGGGCAACGGTTTTTTTCTGCAAAAGTCTTGCGAAAGCCTGCGACAATGTACACAAAACGGATGTTTTCTCCGGAACTTTCCTTTTTTTCTCAGCTATAGGTAATATCGCTGGTTTTGTATTAGCTATTGTGAGCGCGTCATGGATAATTGACGGATATTTCGCGCTGTCTTTTGTTTTATTATTGATTTCGGGCGCGGCGCTTGTAAATTTCCGCCGTTTGCTTGCTCCTGTTGTTATTTCTACGTTATGCGTACTGGTTTTTCTGTTCGTCTACGATATAAACGCTGTTGCAAATAGCGCGTTTCATAAATTACCCTATATAAAGGGGTTAAACATTCCTCGCGTTGAAAAAATTTCTGCTGGCGGAGGCACTATAATTAAAATAATGAGCAGGGAGAATACCCTGTTTTCGCCCGATTTCGAGCTACCGCCTGATTTTTATATACCGCCATCTCTATTTTATTTTATCAATGGCTATCGCTCGCACAATATTTTGCGATGGATGGAAGTTATTGTGGGGATTTTACCAAGACGTTATTTTGATGAACCGCTGGACAAATCATTAATCATCGGCGTCGGTTCAGGGCAAACAGTTGCTGGAGTATCTGCCATATCAAGGCAGAGTATAGCGGTAGATATAGATCCCTTTGTATTCGAATTTTTGCCCGAGCTTTCCGAATACAACAATAATTTGTGGAACAATCCCGCAGTCAAATTGGTTAACAAGGATGCTTTCACGTATCTAAAAGAAAATGATGAAAATTTTTCATTGATTTTCAATACGGCTACCAATCAGTACACATATGGGGCTGCAAAACTTCATACTGAAGAGTTTTTAGAATTGGCAAAATCCCGCTTGTCGCCGGATGGCGTTTACTTTAGTTGGGTTGATAGCCATGGCGTAAAAACGTCAGACGATTTATTTCAGGTCGTAGGAATGCATAAAAAATATTTCCGCTACGTAGACATACATTTTGCGGGACCTGACTATTTGTTGCTTTTTTCATATGACAAAAACCGCCCTGATTTGCCTCTTATCGGTCCGCAAAGCGCCATATCCGACGCTGATATGGACTGGCTTATAGATACCGTCACGCTTGACTCCGACAATCAGTTGCCAGTGTATCGCGATGTTAAATACTCGCCCCCTAATCAACCGCTTGCTTCAACTTTAGATTATCCTGCCTTAGAAATCATGGCATTGGATAATTTTTTCAAAAGGTACAAGGAACGAGTTGACTTTATGGAAATATTCAACATACCAGAATAGCGTAGGCGATTAACTCGTTAAGGGAACATAACATTAACGCTCGCAACTTTGGGCAATCCAGGTATGTGAAAAGGCATGTCCCATATGACGAACCGCCAGTCGGCGGTTCGTCGCAATATGCGTTAAATTACCTTATTATGCCCTCCTTTTAATAGGTAAAAGAAGCGCTATAAGCATAATCAGCAAGTATCCGGTTAATTGGCAACCGCCGACTCTGTCATTACCGCTGATATTGCCCGTATCGTAGCTGTTTTCAATGCTTCCATATTGCCATCCCGCCAGCCTGCATGTTGCTGCTACTGACAGAACCTGTGGCGTAACTGTTATCTATGGCGCCGCTTTGCCGTCCCACCAGTCCGCCGACATAGCCGCCGTTACCACTCCCTACGGGCTCGCGAAGACGTATAATAAACACTATTCAGAGGGTTTTATGCAAAGCGAAATGCACAAGTGCGCTTGTGAAGGCGATAAAGCGCAGACCTATCTCCTTTGGATAAATTGCAGTTCTTCGAGTGACAATCCTGTGATTTCCGCCGTTAAATCCAAAGGCATATTCTTTGACAGCATCGCGCGAGCAACTTCCGCTCTGCCTTTCACTCTGCCTTCCGCTTCGCCTTTCGCTCTGCCACGTTTTTCAGCCGTACTCATCGCGTTATTATAATCATGGCGTCCCTTCTCGCGAAGTTCATATAAATATCGGTCGCTCTCACTTTTCATGAAAGCTTCTTCTATCGTCAACGCCTGTCTTATCATCGGCTCCTGCGTCGTTATATGTTCCATTATCTCTCCCTCCATATTGTCCAAATAAAGAAGCCAACACTCCAACGCATTAAGTTTTAATGGTCGCTTTCTCAGCTTTGGTAATTCCAGTACATGGATTTCCAAAGCGTCAGAAAATAACAACCCCTCTTCCCGCTCGCGTACATGGAAAATTCCGTGGTATTTTGTTGAGTCTTTTCGGTCAAAAACATCAAAGTCAGCTATTACTATGCTAATTTGCCTTGGTAGTTCCGAATAATTCTGTCCCGATTTCAACTCTCCTGAAAAACTCCTGCCCCAATAGTATAGAATCCTACGTTCAATATTTCCTTCATCTCTTCTCTGCATTTCCACATTCATTTTTTCGTGAAACTCGCTTCGTCGAACTTGTATATCCAAGACGGAGCTTTTATCAGCCACATGTTCGGGACTTAGCTCCGTCTGAATAAGCGTTAATTCGTCCGCTTCAATTGGCACATCTAGTACAACCGAAAGAAAACGAGCGAGAACGCCCTTGCTGTCTTCATGCCCGAAGATTCGTTTAAATGCGTAATCGTTCTTTCTATCGACTATCATATTCTCTCATCACCATATCTCCCAGAGTTAATACATGCATATCTAAATGTATTATATCACCGCTTTACGCATTTTCCCGATTCATTTTATCGCGCGTAGGAAATGCGGATAAACGCTTATTATTATCCTACTCGTAAACCTTTGGTTCATTCTGCTTGGTAAACCAGTTCATGGCTGGCTATTGTGGACCAACTCGCAAAATGGAGCGGTCGCCTAGTCTGCCCACCGAAGAGGAGAATATGCCAGCCAATAATGTGTTGGCAGACGCATCGCCTCGCTACTTCCTCTGAACAAACGACGACGATATTAATAGCGCAATTATAAGATAAGCGCCATAACCTGTCGCGTTGCAGCCGCCGCTTGATTTTGACTTCGCTGGCTCTCCCGCCGCTGGTTCATCCGTCACAGGTTCTACCGTCACAGGTTCTACCGTCACCCTCGCGACGTTTGACGTTACAGGCGCCACGCCTGGCGAACCGACTACGCAGTAATAATAATAGATTCCCTCCTCCAGATTAATTGGAATAGGGAAGCTTGAGTTTGTGGCGCCGGGTATCGACTCGCCGTCCGTATTGTTGTTTGTCGTATTAGAATGCCATTGATAGGAAAGATCCGCGCTTGGCAAAACTGTCGCTGTTATAGACAGGACGCCGGAAATGTCGCCCTCCGCGACTATCGTATTCGCTGCAGGTTGAGTGATTATTGAGATGCCCGGCATTGGCGCGGTAGTTACCGTCACTATCGCGACGTTTGACGTTACAGGCGTCGCGCCTGGCGAGCCGACTACGCAGTAATAATAATATGCTCCCGCCGTCAGGTTCGCTGAAATGGTAAAGCTTGAGCTTGAGGCGCCAGGTATCGGCTCGCCGTCAGTATTGTTGTTTGTCGCGTTGGAATGCCATTGATAGGAAAGCTCCGCGATTGGCGTTACTGTCGCCGTAATTGACAGGACGCCGGAAACGCCGCCCTCCGCGAATGTCGTATTCGCCACGGGTTGAATGGCGATCGTAATGTTTGGCGTCTCGAATAGCGGCTGCCAAGGCCATGGCCAAGGTTCTGTTCCGATGTTTAATTTTGGGAAGCCTCTTTCGTCCCAATGCCATGGACCAATTGTTGGAGCGGAATCGTTGAATAACCAGAAATTACCCGTATATGTCGATTTGGTCATTAAGTCCGCACTTGTCATGATGCCGCCTTGGAAGCCGTTCGGCGTGTTCTCTGTACGTACCGCGCCATTCACCGTGACGGACTGATAGCGATAGCTGTTTATAATGCTACTTTCGCTTGCTTGAGCTCCCACCAAACCGCCGACTCTGTCATTACCGCTGATATTGCCAGTAGCATAGCTGTTTTCAATGCTTCCATATTGCCATCCCGCCAGCCCGCCGACATACCAATATCCGCTGACAACGCCCATGGCGCAGCTATTTGTAATGCTGGCGCCGCTATTCTGCCGTCCTACCAAACCGCCGACCTGCATGTTGCTACCGCTAACATTGCCCGTGGAATAGCTGTTATCTATGACGCCGCTTTGCCGTCCCACCAGACCGCCGACCTCATTATCTCCGCTGACAACGCCTGTGGCGTAGCTGCTTTCTATGCTACTGCCGCTATCTTGCTCTCCCACTAGTCCACCAACATAATTATCTCCGCTGACAACGCCTGTGGCGTAGCTGCTTTCAATGCTGCCGCTTTGCCTTCCCACCAAACCGCCGACCTGATAGTTACTACCGCTGATAGCGCCCGTGGCATAGGTGTTTGCAATACTGCCACCACTTTGTTGTCCCACCAGACCGCCGACATTGTTACCTCTACCACTGACAACGCCTGCTGCGTAGCTGTTGTCAATACTGCCATTTTGCTCTCCCACCAGACCGCCGACATAGTCGCTGCTGCCGCTGATAGCACCCGTGGCGTAGCTATTTTCTATGCTGCTGTCTCTATTTTGCAATCCCACCAACCCACCGACATTATTGCCGCTGCCGCTGATAGCACCCGTGGCGTAGCTGCTTTCGATGCTGCCATCTTGCTCTCCCACCAGTCCGCCGACAGCATTATCTCCGCTGACAGCTCCCGTGGCGTAGCTGTTGTCTATGCTGCCCTTTTGCTGACCCACCAGACCGCCGACATTGTTACCCTTACCGCTGACAGCTCCCGTGGCGTAGCTGTTGTCTATGCTAGCAACACCTTGCCCTCCCACCAGTCCACCGACATAATTATTTCCGCTGACAACGCCCATGGCGCAGCTGTTTGTAATGCTGGCGCCGCTATTCTGCCCTCCCACCAGACCGCCGACATTCCAATCTCCGCTGACAGCACAAGTGGCGTAGCTGTTGTCTATGCTACCGCGTTGCGACCCCACCAGACCACCGGCACTCCATTCTTCGCCGCTGACAGCGCCCGTTGCGTAGGTGTTTACAATACTGCCACCAATTTGCCTTCCCATCAGACCGCCGACAGAACCAAAACCAATGACGCCTGATGAGGCTATCTCCACGCCGACGTTTTTTATATCGGCGCTTGCACATCCGAATAAACCAACATATTCTGCGGTTCTCCGGTTGATCCACAAGCCGGTAATTTTATGCCCGTCTCCGTCAAAACTGCCGCTAAATGAAACAGATGGGTTGTTGTCTGCATAGGTACCTATGGGTTGCCAGCCCGACACGCCCCATTTGGCGTAGCCAGCGCCTCCGGATTCGAGATATGCCGTCAGGTCGATGTCGGCGCTTAATTTGTAGTATTTGTTAAGACCATTTCGTATGTTGTCAAGTTCCGCTGGAGTTGAGATGAAGATAGGATCGTCCGCCGAATCGCCGGGCGCCGCCCACGCTATAAATGAAACAAAACTTAACGCAAGAATTATCGTAAACGCTAAAAATGCTCTTCTCACTGCACTCATTCTCCTTCATAATAGTATATATACAATGAATATTCATTCTGTACTGCATTGAAGATTATTTTTTTGCTTTATTGTCAATCTTCTTCACGTAATGAGAGTCTGCGATTTTTCCTCCGATTCAGTAATGCCCCGTTGGGGCATTATTTGAAAAGGGGAGGTCAGTAATCACAGATTCCAGCTTCAGCGTGTCGCGCTCGTTGGCGCGACGCACTGAAGCTGGAATATGACGAACCGCCAGTCGGCGGTTCGTCTTAATGTGTATTAAATTACCTCATTATGCCCTCCTTTTAATGAGCAAAAGAAGCGACATAAGAAGCATGATCAGTAAGTATCCGGTTAATTGGCAACCGCCGCCGCCGCCGCCATCGCCGCTACTCTTATTATCGCCGTCAATATCGTCGCTAATCTTATTATCAGCGTCGGATTTTGCTATCAATAAACTGCCATCCTGGGATATTGTTATTTCATATCCAGCGGCGACTAATATGTCATCGACGTTAATATCACGCGAAGATACTGTAGCGCTGCCCTGTTCAACGATAAGAAGCATTTCGCCTGTGGCAAGCTCCAAGATTCGACCTCTCCCGTTTTTGGAGAATGTTATTGTTACCTCATCGTTAAAAATCTCCACATTATCCATAAGCATTATCGAACCATCAGCTTCGACTTTAATCGCGCCTCCTGAAATCCCTACCTCAACGCCGCCCGAGGTTATTATCCTGCCGTCAGCCTCGCCAAGAATAATCGTTCCATCAGGCGTAATAACAAATCCGCCGGGAATCAGTATCTCAGGACCGTTGTTCGGCGGATTTATTGTGCCTTCTGCGTCAGGTGGCAGGATTATTGAACCGTCAGCTCCGACCTTAATCGCGCCTCCGGAGATATTGACCTCCACGCCGCCCGAGGTTGTTATCTTGCCGTCGCCCTCGCCAAGAGTAATCGCTCCATCAGGCGCAATAACAGATCCACCGGGAATCCAAATCTTATGACCATTGTTTGGCAGATTTATTGTGGCGCCCGCGCCGGGTGGCAGGGTTATTGCACCGTCAGGCTCAATAACAGTTCCGGCAGGAAGGTTGACATTTCCAGCGGGCACGCCGGGCAGCGGTCTCGTCTCAGGTTGCTGTAGCGTTTCCCTAACATCGACAGGCGCTGTTATCGTCAATGAGAACGCAGCCGATGTCACGCCGTTTATGGTCATTGTCAGGCTATTTGTAACGCTTGATACGGTAGAAGCATTCCCCGCGAGAGTCAAAGCGGCGGAATTATTGTTAACCGTTACTTGTTCCTGCACAGATACGCCATTTGGCAGGTTTGCTACGGTTGCGTTATAAACGCCGTCGGCAATGCCGGACGTTGTAACCGGGAACGTCACAATACCCGCTATTCCCGCAATAAGCGCGCCTGTTTGCGCGCCGACCAATACTGTCGGTTCGACGATTTCCAGCTCTTGCACTGTTACAGAATATGTCGAACTCCAACCAGGTAATTCCGGGCTGCTTACAGTTATATCCATCCGCCCAGCCTGATTAAAGATAAAACCGGCGGGAAGGCTGAAATTTAGCCTGTCTGTCACTGCCCGTATGCTTCTATCGCTGTAATAAACTGTTAATAAATGACCTTCATGCATAAAGCTATCGCCAACAGAGAAACTTTCTTGCGGAGGTCTTATTTCTACTCCCTCTACAATCGGTTCAATTACCATGACCGGTAAGTAGCGTACAAAGGGCGAAAGTCCCGCAATTCTATATATAGCAGTTACTAGATTTACGCCCAATTGGCTGAAGTCGAAGTGGAAATCAATATCGTCTATAGGAACTGAAAATTTATATCCAGTCGGATCATATTTATCCAAACCTTGATAGAAAGTTGGAGCGGCAGGGGTCTCATTAATAATAAGACGATTTGGATTGAACCAAATAGATTCGCCCGCAGGTCGTTCTACCACAGTAACACCAGGATAGTCAGCTCTTCTAGTTCCTTGATTGGTTCCCGCGCTTCCGCCATAACTTCCGCCTAGCCCTCCTGTTCCGAAAGCTCCATCGTTGCCGCGACCGGTTGAAACATCCGGAGAAATATTCCATGATGAAAGACGGAATTCAGCAAATGAACCGTTGTCTCCTCCTAGCCCGGGATTACGCGCGTTGCCGCCATTACCTCCAGGTATTATCAAATTATCACTATCTTTACCACCAGGATACACATAACCTTGTCCACCATTACCGCCATTACCAGCTCTACCGCCTGTTCCTCCGGCGCCGGCTCTAAATACAATATGGACTCTTGGCGACATCACGAAATTAGACAATGTAACCCTATTAAGAGCATCGCCGCCTCTACCGCCCTCGCCGCCGAGACCGCCATTACCGCCATTGCGCCCGACGGCAGTTGAAGTGGCGTTAGTTCCATTCCCGCCATGCTGACCTTGTCCGCCATTGCCGCCTTGTCCGCCAATAAATTCAACCCTGGAATCGTCAAGGATATTCAATCTCATTGCGGAAATTGCATGACCTCCTGCCCCACCATTTCCGCCATCCAAACCAGAAATTTGATTTCCGGTGGCGGCGCTGTTTTCATAATGCGTTCCCCGTTGCCCGACGCTTCCTTCCGCGATTAATTTGGCGCCTGCCATAGCAATTGTCAGCGTGCTGTTGCCAACTGCCGGAAGGTAAATTGCATTTTGTCCTGCGGCGCCAGCGGCGCCTGCTGTCTGCGTTAATGAATGGTTAATAGTTAAATCTGCGTCTCCGCCTATAAAAAGGTTATTTGCCGCGTGAATTGTCGGATGTTCGCCTGAACCGGTAATAATGTTTTCCTCAACCCCGGATTGGGTAGAAATAATTACCGGATTTGACCCATTAAACCTTATTGCCGCGCCTCCGGTAGAACCGGTAAAATGGAAATTCTCAAAAACAACGGTTGTATTGCCCTGTACTACGATATTTAACCCCGTACAATTACTCCCTCTGACGTTATGCCCCCTGAATATTATGGTTTGCACCGTATCAGCGACAGTTATTGTCGAGTTAACGGTTAATGCTTCACGATCCGAGAAATCTATTAAAACGTTCGGTTCGCTAACAGTTAAATCTTGCGCGTTAATTGTCGTAATTATTCGCGGATTATTTAAAGGGGTTCCTTTATACGCAATACTCGCCTCGCAGCCAACAACGGAGCCCGGCGCTCTTGTTACTCCGGCGACGCTACCTGAGAAGCTTGAATTGTATTCCACGCCAAGATTTTGGATACTTCCCTCGTTATAACCAAATAACCCGGGCGCGCTATAACCAGGCTCAACTCCGATATTGATTTTTACATTACGCGCGATATTTCCATTGCCGTAAATTACGCCGCGAAAGGGTTGAGCGTTTGTTCCAATCGGCGTCCATGCGGAAAAACCTGACAAATCGATATCATTTGTCAATAAAAATTGACCATTTAGATTGTATCGGATGTTGTCTAAATCCTGCGCCGTTGAAATTAAAGTAACGCCATCAACAGGCGGTTCAGGCGTGTCTAGCGTGGGCTTTGAAAATACACAGTCTTCATAATATTTCTTGTATGTACTGTTGAGTAACTCTAGATAGACCTTTTGTATTTCCGCTCTTCGCGCTTCATATTGAGGTTGAGGGGGCAATAGTTCCCAAATGCCAGTTAAAGTTAATTGGTCGTTAATGATTATATCTGTTGTATCTTCAGGTCGATCAGGATCAATTGAATTCATCCATCTCTCGTAATCACTAATCTCGGAATTTGGATTTAATGCTCGAGCGAGTTCTGCATTACCACCAATAACCGTACTCCAGCTATCAACTTGAAAATTATACTCTCTGCGAAGTATTTCGGCAGTTTCCATAGTGGTTTTACTTCGATTGACTCCAAAACTGATGGGACCAAATCCGACTCCGAAACCTCCACCCACAGCTTTTAAAATGCTTGAAACCTCATTGCTTGATTCTTCTGTCCTTATTATTGTTGTGAATGTTTGCGCTTGTCCGCCCAAAGAATAAGACGTAATGACATGTGTTCCCCAGATATTAAATAATTCCAGAATAGATCCGCTTGTCAACGCCGCGCGCGCGTCGGGCGTAATAGCCGCCCAAATAGCGTCGTTGTACGCGCGCAAACTATTAATGTCACTTATGCTGTTTCGTCCTATATCTCTTTGTATTTCCATAACCGCAACAAAAGTCTCATGGGCTTTATTAAATGAGGTATTCCCTGTGCGGCTCTGGCTTGCATTAAATTGAGCGCCTACGGATACTTTAAAAGCTACATCAGCAACTCTATACATATCAACGCCTTGTCCAAACATGCGAGACTCGGCAAGTTCGTCAATGGTTCCAACAGTCGTAAAAGTGGAAGAATTCATTCCACCACCGGTAAATAGCCTAAACCCAACTATTTTATCCAGTTCTTCCAAAGCGGTTTTGCCAACTGGCGTTAACAATGAGTTTTTAACGCCGCCCCCACGTCTTAGAGGTTGTCCGGAAAGAACATTAACGCCGGAAAACAGTAAGTCAAATCCCGGATCAACATTTTCAGAAAAGGCTTTAATTGACGCTGTCTTCATCTCTGCATTATCCGCATTGACATCCATCGCTGAAACTGAAGAACCCATACACAAAACCCACGCGAAAACAAACAATATACACAAATATCTTTTCATGTAACATTTCTCCTTTCTTTAGTAAAAAAGTATGTATTATATTCAAATTACCTCATTATGCTAATTATGCCCTCCTTTTAATAAGCAAAAGAAGCGCTGAAAGTAAAACCAGCAAGTATCCGGTTAATTGGCAACCGCCGCCGCCATCGCCACCTCTACTATTCTTATTATCAACAACGGATTTTGCTATCGCTATGCTGCCGTCCTGAGATATTTTTATTTCATATCCGGCAGCGACTAATACGTCTTCGACGTTTGCATCATTCGAAGATACCGTAGCGCTACCCTGTTCAACGACAAGAACCATATCACCAGCGGCAAGTTCCCAGACTCTACCTCTCCCGCCTTTGGAAAATGTTATTGTTACCTCATCGTTCAAAATCGTCACATTGTCCAGAAGAATTATCGAACCGTCAGCCTCGACTCTGATCGAGCCTCCGGAGATTCCAACCTCCAGACCGCCCGAGGTCGTTATCCTGCCGTCGGTCTCGCCAAGAATAATCGTTCCATCAGGATCAATAACAGATCCGCCGGGAATCCAAATCTCAGGTCCATCATTCGGTGGATATATTGTGGCGCCTGCGTCTGGCGGCAGGATTATCGAACCGTCAGTCTCAATAACAGTTCCGGCAGGAAGGGTGACATTTCCATCGGACGCGCCGGGCAGCGGTCTCGTCTCAACGCTGACCAGTACTGTCGGTACGCCGCCGTCCATATTCCGCTCTTGCACAGTTAAAATATATGACGAACTCCAACTAGGTAATTCCGGACTGGTTACAGTTATTTCTGTATGCCCTGTCTGATTAAAGACATGACCGGCGGGAAGGCTGATATTTAACCTGTCTGTCAACGCCTGTATGCTTCGATCACTGTAATGCACCTCTAATAAATGACCTTCATGCGTAAATCTATCGCCAACAGAGAAACTTATTCTCGGAGGTCTTATTTCTATTGCCTCGATAATTGGTTCAATTACCATAACCGGTATGTAGCGTATAGAAGATGAAAATCCCGGAATTCTATATATAGCAGTTACTAGATTTATTCCCAATTTGCTGAAGTCGAAGTGGAAATCAATATAATCCATAGGAACTGAGAATCTATATCCAGTCGGATCAAATACATCCATACCTTGATAGAAAGTTGAAGCGGCAGGCGCCTCATGAATAATAAGGCGATTTGGATTGAACCATGCAGATTCGCCCGCAGGTCGTTCAGCCACGATAACGCCAGGATCGTCAGATCTTCTCGTTCCTTGATTAGTGCCCGGACTACCACCATAACTACCTGCTCGCCCTCCAGTTCCGGTAGCTCCATCGTTGCCGCGACCGGTTGATTCATTCGGAGAAATACTCAATGATCTAAGACTAAATTCAGCAAATGAACCGCTGCCTCCTCCTTCCCCGGGATTACGCGCGTTGCCGCCATTACCTCCACGAATAGTATGAGTTTCAGCATCTTTACCACTAGTTGTATACCTAAGACCATTTCCACCATTACCGCCATCACCTGCGTTGCCACCTGTTCCTCCAGCGCCGGCTATAAATTTAATATAGGCTCTTGGCGACATCATGAAATTAGCTAATGTAACCCTATCAAGAGCATTGCCGCCTTTACCGCCGAGACCGCCGAGACCGCCGAGACCGCCATTACGCCCGACGGTGTTGGGGGAATTAGTGGCATTATTTCCACTACCGCCATGTTGACCTTGTCCGCCATTGCCGCCTTGCCCACCTCTAAGTTCAACCCTTGAATTAATAAGGATATCTAGTTTCATTGCGGAAATGGCGTGACCTCCAGTCCCTCCAGCCCCGCCATCCCCGCCATTCGAACCAGGATTTCCGGTAGCAGCAGCGCTTTCATAATGCGTTCCCCGTCGACCAACGCTTGCTTCCGCGATTAATGTGGCGCCCGTCATAGCAATTGTCAGCGTGCTGTTGCCAACATCGTTGCTTGTCAGATGAATAGCGTTTTGTCCCGCAGCGCCAGCGGCGCCTGTTGTCTGCGTTAATGAATGGTTAACAGTTAAATCCACGTCTCCACCTATAAAGAGATTATTTGCCGCGCGAATTGTCGGATGTTCGCCTGAACCGGTAATAAGGTTGTAGTCAGTGGGTCCGCTCTTGGTAGAAATAATTACTGGATTTGATCCATTAAACCTTATCGCGGAACCTCTGGTAGAGCCGGTAAAACGGAAATTTTCAAAAACAACGGTTGTATTGCCCTCTACAACGATGTTTAACCCCGTATAATTCTGGATCATGTCGGGATTTCCTCTGAATACAATGGTATGCACAGTATCATCAACTGTTATTGTTGAGTCAACGGCTAATACTGCATTCTTCGAAAAATCTATCAACACAAATGGATTGCTAACAGTGATATCTGGCGAGTTGATTGTCGTAATTGTATGCGGATTATTTAAAAGAGTTCCTTTATATGCAAAACTCGCCTCGCTGCCAACAACAGAACCCGGCGCTCTTGTGACGCCGGCTACGTTACCGGAAAAGCGTGAATTGTATTCCACGCCAAGATATTGGATGGTCCCCTCGTTATATCCAAATAACCCGGGCGCGGTGTTACCAGGCTCAACTCCTGTATTGACGCTTACATTACGCACGGTATTCCCATTGCCGTGAACTGTACCGCGAAAGGGTTGAGTCTCTGTTCCAATCGGCGTCCATGCGGAATAACCTGACAAATCAATATCATTTGTTAATAAGAATTGACCATTGAGATTGTTTCGGATGTTATCCAGATCCTGCGCTGTTGAAATTAAAGTCACGCCATCGACAGGAGGAGGCGGCGTATCTATTAGAGGTTGTGAAAATACATAATTATTATAATATTCCTTATATGTTCTTGTAA
>Ga0099364_10008370_pt1 | contig 14572 bp, 15 predicted proteins | sample TergutTh196P3_FD_73070 | JGI IMG/M metagenome (GOLD analysis project Ga0099364, IMG submission 73070) | Microcerotermes parvus P3 segment gut microbial communities from Pointe-Noire, Republic of the Congo - Th196 P3 | ecosystem: Host-associated > Arthropoda: Insects > Digestive system > Gut ... | reverse complement strand
ATTGTAACCGCCCACGGGAGGATCGGCGAGGAGGCCCTCAGCGATGTATGGCGGCAGCTCGTGGAGCATGAGATCGACATTTTGGTCTGCACAACCATCATCGAAACCGGGGTTGACGTACCAAACTGCAATACACTGATTATCGAGGACGCGGACCGCATGGGGCTGGCGCAGCTTTACCAGTTGAGGGGGCGCGTGGGGCGCTCGGCCCGCAGGGCATACGCTTATTTTACCTTCAAAACCGGCAAAGCGATTACAGAAGTAGCCGCCAAGCGACTTTCCGCCATACGCGAATTTACCGCGTTCGGTTCCGGCTTCCGCATTGCGATGCGCGATTTGGAGATACGAGGCGCGGGGAATATTTTAGGTTCACAGCAGCACGGGCATATGGAGGCTGTGGGTTACGACCTGTACCTTCGCCTGCTCTCCGAGGCCGTGGCGGAGGAACAGGGCGAGAAGGCGCGCCCCGCCACGGAATGTGTTATCGACATCCGCCTTGACGCCTACATCCCGGAGAGCTACATCGCAAACCCCGCCCAGCGCATAGATATATACAAAAAAATCGCGTCCGTACAAACCGGGGAGGACGCGATGGATATAGTGGATGAGATGATCGACCGCTTCGGCGACCCGCCTTCATCTGTACAGGGCTTGGTGGACGTCGCGCTGCTTCGGAATATGGCTTCGTCACTTGGCATAAAAGAAATCTCCCAGAAAGAGGGGCAGATTATCCTGTACCCCGAAGTTCCCGACCTTGCGATGGCGGTGAACGCCGCGGCTGTGCTTAAGGGCAGGATTATGGTAAACGCCGGGGCAAAGCCGTACATTGCGGTAAAGGTCGCAAAAGGCGATAACCCGATCGGTACACTGCGGGAAACGCTGAATGCGATGGCGGGCGGCGAATAACGCCGCAGGTTTTAGGATTTAGGTTTTAGGTTTTAGGGAAAGGACGATGCATCAAGTTTCTTCCCTTCCTAAATCCTCAATCCTAAATCCTGCGGCGCTCTGCGCCGCCGCTTGTCTTTTCCCGCGGCTGTATGGTATACTATGGGGGCAATATATTTTACGCGCGTGTGGTGATTGCGTGGAATCGGCAAGGATCATCGGCATAGACCCCGGCTACGCGATTGTAGGCTACGGGGTCGTGGATTATATCGGCAGCAAATTTACCGTGGTGGATTACGGCGCGCTCACAACCCCCGCGGACATGGGCTTTGAAAAGCGGCTGGAGCTTATCTATGACGGGCTGGGGCTTCTTCTGGCGCGTTACCGCCCCGCGTCAATGGCGGTGGAAAAGCTTTTTTTCACCACGAACCAAAAAACCGCTTTAGATGTAGCCCACGCGCGCGGCGCGGTTTTGCTCTGTGCGGTCAAAAACGGCGTGGGGGTTTTTGAGTACACGCCGCTGCAGGTAAAGCAAAGCGTAGTCGGTTACGGCAAGGCAGATAAACGCCAGGTCCAGCAGATGACAAAAACGCTGCTGAACCTTCAGACCGTGCCGAAACCCGACGACGCCGCAGACGCGCTTGCAATCGCTGTCTGCCACGCGCACAGCGGCACATCTTTAATAGGCAAATATAATATGATACAAAGGGGAAAATAATCATGGCAAAAGTAAAAAAAGAAAAAAGGTTTGAGTGTATACTTTCGGAATCGGTGGGCTTTGACACTGCCTGTAAAATCATCAAGGACAAAAACACCGGCGTGCTGTATTTATCCTGCCCTGTCGGGCTCGGCGGCGGCATTACGCCTTTGCTGGACCGCGACGGCAAGCCGCTCATAGAAACAAATTATACGGAATAGGGGCATGGCGTATGTTTTACAGCCTGCGCGGGAAAATCGTCCACTATGACGCCGGCGGCATCGCGGTAGAATGCGGCGGCGTGGCTTATCTTTGCCAAACCAGCCTGTCTACGATAAACCAAACGGGGGATATCGGCAAGGAAGCGCTGCTTTATACATACCTGCATGTGCGGGAAGGCGCGATAGACCTTTTCGGCTTTGCGGATAAAGCGGAGCTAAGCTGCTTTAAAATGCTGCTGGGCGTTACCGGCGTGGGGCCGAAGGCGGCGCTTGCCGTGCTTTCGCAGATGTCGCCGGAGCGTTTTGCGCTCTGCGTGGCATCGGGGGACTACAAAACCCTCACCGCCGCACAGGGCGTAGGTGCGAAGCTCGCCCAAAGGATCGCGCTGGAACTCAAAGACAAAATCGGCGGCGCGGCGCAGGGCGGTTTTGCCCAGCCTGCAGGCGCTGTTTCAATGGGCGCGGGCAGCATGGCGGAGGCAATCAGCGCGCTTGTAGTGCTGGGCTATTCGCAGTCGGAGGCGGCGGGCGCGGTTGGCGCACTGCCTGCGGATACCCCGGTGGACGAGCTGATTAAGGCGGGGCTGCGGGCGCTTGCAGGCGGGAGGTAATAAAGACATGGAAAAAATAGAAATATTAAGAAAACTGCTTGAAAAAAACGGATATACAAAATGGTCATGCGTTTCGATTGAAAAAGTAAAAGCTATGCCGGGGGATATGTGGGCTTTACACAATAAAGCTGATGTACACGAAAGGCAAAAAGCTGATATTGCACACAGCATAAAAATGATTGGCAGATTGTCGGAGGAGCCGAAAAAATACATATCTGTTTTAATTGCGGTATTGCCGTGCAAGGATGGCGATGAACGTAAAAATGGGAATGTTAATGTTAAAAACGCGTTAAAAGAAGCGGGATTTGCTTCTAAACTGTACACCGGGCTGCCGATAAAAAGACTGGCTGTGCTGAGCGGTTTGTCGGAGTATGGCAGAAATAATGTTACGAGTGTCCGGGGGATCGGAAGCCGTATACAGTATACGGTATTTTTAACGGATGTACCTTTTGACGACAGCAATTGGCAGGAAAATCCGGTAATTGCGCAGGAGTGCGGGGAGTGCGATATATGTATAAACGCTTGCCCTAAAGGGGCAATCAGCAAGGAAAGATTCTTAATATATCGGGAAAAATGCAAAGGGTGTAAAACTGAGTGCTATTGGTCATGCCCGTTAACCATTCGGCCGGCACAGGGGGCATAAAGATGAAAAGCTGTGCGGTTTTATCTGATTTTTCATATATCACAATACCAAATTTTACGGGGGATATTCAGTCGGATGCCAAAGCTTTGCTTCTTGCAAACAACAAACCGAAAACCGCCCGGCATATTACCGCTGTCGCCAAAATGAACAAAACAATTGCCATTCAATATGGGTTGGACGCTGCTATTTGCGAAATATCCGGTTATCTGCATGATATAAGCGCGGTGATCACTGCGGGTGATATGCTTTCATATGCAATTCGTAACAGCTGGTATATAGATGAAGCGGAAAAGAAATATCCGTTTTTGTTACATCAGCGCATATCAAAAATTATTGCAGAGCAGGATTTCGGCATTACCGATAAACTCATATTGTCGGCAGTAAATTGCCACAGTACATTACAGGCAGATCCGTCGCCGTATGATATGGCGTTGTTTGTCGCTGATAAGCTGGCGTGGGATCAAGATGGGCTGCCGCCATTTTATTCGCTTGTCCGAGAAGGCTTAGATCAATCTTTAAAAGCCGCATCCCTTGCTTATATGGAATATATTGTTGTGAACAAAATGATTTTACATCCCCATAAATGGTTTGAAGAGGGCAAAGCGTTTTTATGCAGTTGTTAGTTTAGGACGCTTGCGGGTGCCGCTTCGCGGCACAGGATTTGAGATTGGATATATCAAGAAACGGGGGAGTTTTTATGCCGGATAAAAGAGAAGCTAGGGAAATAGCCTTAAAATATGCCGATAAGGTCAAAATAACACTTAACCCGTCATCGGTCATCCTCTTTGGTTCTTATGTCAACGGGGTTCCGCATGAAGAAAGCGATATTGATATCGCTGTGCTGATAGACGGATTCAAGGGCGATTGGTACGGTACGGAGGTCCTTTTATACAGGCTCAGACGAAATATCAGCTTTGACATCGAACCGCATTTGCTTGATGCAACGAACGACCCGAGCGGTTTTGCCCGGCACGTCATAAAAACAGGTGAAGTTATTTATCAGTCAGCTTAAGGCCTTAAGGGGGCGTAAAGATGAAAAATTATGTTGTCTTACTATTATTTATTGCCGCGGTTGTTTTAACTGTGCCGGGCTGCGGCGGCACACAGAACGCCCCGCAGGACGATGCGCAAAGCGGCGCGCAGGAGCTTTTTTCCCTGCTGGAGGAAAGCCAAAATGATTTAAAAGAAGCAAATTCTATTATAAAAAGCCTGCGGGATGAGCTTAAAAAAGCGGCTGAAGAAAACGGTAGCCAAGATGGAGATATTCACGGGCTGCTTGAGGAAAGCCGAAATGAGGCGGAGCTTGCGAGAAATGAGCTTGCGCGGGCAAACTCCAGAATAGAGGAGCTTGAAAAACAGCTAAGCGAACTCCCCGAGCCGGGCAGTGAAGTTGACCTTGCCCGGGCTTGGACCGAGCTTGCCAACCGCGTCGCCATATTCATGCTAAACAATTTGCCGCAGTATAACCCAGTTATGGTCTACGCTAAATCCACTAAAGTGGTCCCCGATTATCACACGCAAATCGACATTTGGATCGAACCGCAAAGCGAAGCGGCTTACTATAATATCCTCGATATGGTTTGGAGCGAGTTTGCCCACGCGCAGGATAACGGGCTTTTTGTTCATGCTGTCAACGTAAACTGGGTCGGCATAGCGCAGGAACCCGGCATCGAGTAAATTTATCCCACCGAAAGGTCAATAATATAATGCCGGAAATCGAAATGGACTTTGAAAACCGTATAATCTCCCCCGAATACGCCCCCGGCGACGGTGAGGCTGACCCTACGCTGCGCCCGAAAACCCTAGACGGCTATATCGGGCAGGCAAAGGTCAAGGAGAATTTGAGCGTTTACATCGAGGCGGCGAAAATGCGCGGGGAAGTGCTGGACCATGTTCTGCTCTACGGCCCGCCGGGCTTGGGCAAAACAACGCTTTCCAATATAATCGCCAATGAGCTTGGCGTAAATATCCGCACAACCTCCGGCCCCGCCATAGAAAAGGCGGGCGATCTTGCCGCGCTTCTGACGAACCTCGCGGAAAACGATATTTTATTCATAGACGAGATCCACCGCCTTTCCCGCGCTGTTGAGGAAGTGCTTTACCCCGCCATGGAGGATTTCGCGCTGGATATAATAATCGGCAAGGGGCCTTCGGCGCGGTCAATCCGCATCGACCTGCCGCGTTTTACGCTTGTCGGCGCGACAACCCGCGCGGGGCAGCTCACCGCGCCGCTCCGTGACCGCTTCGGCGTGGTGCTGCGGCTGGAGCTTTACACGCCGCAGGAACTCGCCACAATCATCCGCAACAACGCAAGGCTGCTGCAGATACCCTGCGATGAAAGCGGCTGTATTGAGCTGGCGGGGAGAAGCCGCGGCACGCCGAGGATCGCGAATCGGCTGCTCAAGCGTGTGCGTGATTTCGCGCAGGTGCTGGGCGACGGCGTAATCACGCTAAAGATCGCCCGGACGGCGCTGGACCGCATGGAAATTGACGCGCTGGGGCTGGATTCAATCGACCGGCGGATGCTCCATACCATCATCGACCACTACGGCGGCGGGCCTGTAGGCCTGGAAACGCTGGCGGCTTCAATCGGCGAGGAGGCAGTGACGCTTGAGGATGTGTGCGAGCCGTTCCTCATGCAGATCGGCTTTGTCGGCAAAACCCCGCGCGGCCGCGTGGCTACGCGCAAGGCATATGAGCATCTGGGCATCCCATTCACCGGCAAATCAGAGTTTGAGCAGCTAAAGCTGGAAAATGAAATTTCCGAATAGTTGCAAATAATACTAGGACATCTTCTGCACGGAATACTATGTATAGAAATGGGGTGTTGTATATGGGGAGGATTTTTGGGACTGACGGTGCAAGGGGCATCGCAAATACAGAAATAAGCTGTACGCTTGCCATGAACCTGGGGCGGTCTGCGGCTATGGTTTTGGCGGAGAGGATAGGTCGGCGCCCGACAGTGCTGATCGGCAAGGACACGCGCATCTCATCCGATATGCTGGAGGCGGCGATGGTTTCGGGGCTTTGCTCCGTGGGCGCGGACGTTATTTTAGCGGGCGCGCTGCCGACCCCCGCTGTGGCGCATCTTATTACGCGCGAACACGCGGACGGCGGCATTATGATCTCCGCGTCGCACAACCCATATGAATACAACGGCATAAAAATTTTCGGGCCGGAGGGCTTTAAGCTCACCGACGCGGAGGAGTTTGAGATTGAGGAAATCGTGCTGGATTCTGTAAAGCCGTACTCAATCCGCTGGGGATGGGAGCTTGGGCGCATCCGCCATATGCCCGAGTTAAGGGACGATTATATCGGGCATTTGGCGGCGGCTGTACCCGGCGGGCTGTCGGGGCTTAAAATTTTAGTAGACTGTTCAAACGGCAGCGCAAGCGCAACAGCGGGGAAGCTTCTGGAAAACCTCGGCGCGGATGCAAAAATTATTTTCAGTGAGCCAAACGGTATAAATATAAACAAAAACTGCGGCTCTACACGCATGGAAGGGCTTTGCGGAGCGGTCAGGGACGGCGGCTTTGACGCGGGGATTGCCTTCGACGGCGATGCCGACCGCTGCCTTGCCGTTGATGAAAACGGAAGAATCGTGGACGGGGACGAGATCATGGCGATTTTAGCCATGCACATGAAATCCTGCGGCACGCTGAAAAATAATACGCTTGTGGCCACGGTAATGAGCAACCTCGGCCTGACGCGCTTCGCTGAGGAAAACGGCATACAGCTTGAACGCACAAAAGTCGGCGACCGCTACGTGCTGGAAAAAATGCGCGCAGGCGGCTTCACCTTGGGCGGGGAGCAATCCGGCCATGTGATTATGTCCGGGCATATGACTACCGGCGACGGGCAGCTCACGGCGATTGCGCTTCTGTCAGTGATGAAGGAAAGCGGCGAGAAGCTGTCCGGGCTTGCGTCTGTCATGACCGTGTACCCGCAGGTGCTGAAATCCATCCGCGCCGATAATGTGATGAAGCACGCGCTGATAACAGACCCGGCGGCGGAAGTGATAATCAAAAAAGCGGAAGCCCAGCTTGGCATCGACGGCAGGATCCTAGTGCGCGCGTCGGGTACGGAGCCGCTCATCCGCGTGATGATAGAAGGCCGCGAGAAGCCGCTGATAGAAAAGCTCTGCGGGGAGCTTACCGAGCAGCTCGGGGAATGTTTGTCCGACAATGAAGGCCTGAAAAGGACGGCGGGGATCTAGCATGAAAATTCTGGCAATCGAAACCTCCTGCGACGAAACCGCGGCGGCAGTGGTAAAGGACGGGCGCGAGGTGCTGTCGTCCGTGGTGCGTTCGCAGATTGATGAGCACAAAAAATTCGGCGGCGTGGTGCCGGAAATAGCCTCACGCCGCCATGTAGAGTATATCGCCGATGTCACTGCGGCGGCGCTTGAGAAATCTAGTACAGCCCTTGCCGATGTAGACGCCATAGCCGTAACCGCCGCGCCCGGGCTTATCGGGGCGCTTTTGGTGGGAGTGAATTTCGCAAAAGGGCTTTGCCTTGCGGCGGAAAAACCGCTTATCCCCGTGCATCATATCCGTGGGCATATTGCGTCAAACTACATCGCGCACCCATCGCTTGAGCCGCCGTTTCTGTGCCTGATTGTTTCCGGCGGGCATACGCATATCGTGCAGGCTGACGGCTACACCGCTTTCAGCGTAATCGGCAGGACGCGCGACGACGCGGCGGGGGAAGCCTTTGACAAAGCCGCGCGGGTGCTGGGGCTAAGCTATCCCGGCGGCGTGGAAATCGACAAAGCCGCCGCAAGCGGAAACCCTGCGGCATATCGGCTTCCAAGGCCGAAAACAGAAAACCCCTACGATTTTTCTTTTTCGGGCTTAAAGACCAATCTTATCAACAGGGTACACAACCTAACGCAAAAAGGCGGGCAAATTCCCGTTGCGGATATGGCGGCGAGCTTTCGGTATACGGCGTGCAGTATCCTCACGGATAAATTCATCGCGGCGGCTTTGGAGCTAAAAGCGGACAAGCTTGCGTGCGCGGGCGGTGTCTGCGCGAATGTACTGCTGCGCGAAATGCTCACGGACGCGGCAAAAAAACACGGCCTTGAGCTTTTCATCCCCCCGATATGGCTTTGCGGCGACAACGCCGCAATGATTGGCGCGCAGGCATATTATGAGTTTATGGCAGGCAATATAGCGGGCATGGATTTAAACGCAAGCGCGGCGGCTGACGCCGCAGGTTTTAGGATTTAGGATTGAGGATTTAGGAAGGGAAGAAAATATTAGCTTTGCCCTTTTCCTGTTTTATTGCTCTTTCAAATCAAAGCGTTTTATCAACCGCATGGGGTAAGTATAAAGTTCCAGCGCTGTGATTTTTATTTCGCCGAAAACACCTTCAGCGAATATGATTTCCAATGCCTTTTGCATAGTCGTAACATCGAAAATTCCAATGGTACTGTGTATTATCGGATTGCCGTGCCGGATTGAGTTATACCAGCCGATACCCGTGCAATATTCCTCATATTTTTCATGGAAGCCATAGTAAAAATCCACCAGCTTCTTTGAATGTGACGGATTCAAGCACAGCACCGCTGTATCTGTGTGTTCGCCGCCGGGCGGTAAAACGCTCAACGAAAACAAACCTACTTTGAAGCTGTGTTGATGAGCCGCATATTCTTCTGTCCATTGCAGCAAAGCCTGTTCGTCCGCACCTTCGTAAGCAGCAATGGTGATATGCGGCGGCCATTCATTTACAGCCTTTTTATAACCGTTCGCTGCCAATTTATCTTGCAAACGAAGTATTATTTCGTCTGTCGTTTCGTCAAAGCGTACCATTACAACATAGTTAGCCATTATGTTTGACCTCCATAATCAGTAAGGGAAGAAGCGGTAAGCTTCTTCCCTTATTTGAACCCTAACCCTTATTCAGCACCGCCTGGCTGTTATTCGGGCTGGAGCGCCCTTCCAGGTTCGGATACCGCCGCTCAAAATGCGCGAAGGATATTTCCACATCCTCGTGGACTTCATCCGGCATAAACGCGCCCAGTGTTACCATGTCACATTCCCGCAGCGTCGACCATGAAAAATTCAGGCCGACATAGGGCGTTACGCGCCCCGCCGCCATGGATTTTATGGTCATTACGGGTTTTTTCGCGTTATGGATTGTCTTGGCGATGGTTTCAATTTCAATCTGCATTAAAAATCCCAGGCAGTTGTAAATTTGTATGTAGGTCTGCACATCGTAGCCCTGTTCATCGGAATAGGTGATCAGCTCCGGCATATGCGCGGAAAGGCCGGGGACCATATTGCAGTCGCGGATCATGGCTAGATAATCCGGCAGGCGGTCGATTACCGCAAGGTTTTTGTTTACAAGCTGCTCCACGCTGGAATGGTGAGGAAGGCAGAACGCCGCCCCCGCAGCCGCGCTTTTTTTGATAGTAGCCAGCGCGTTTGCCCGCCCTTCGGCGGTGTCGTTCACGTCAACAACAGGCGTGTCGATGATAATCAGCTTTTTGCCCAGCTTATCCTGGCAGATCTGCAGCGCGTCCGCGATATGCTGCTGGTCGCTGATCGGGCCCATAATCGCGTCGATGCCGTACTCAAGATAAGCCTCCAGCACCGGCATAAAGCTTTCGGCGGTTGCGTAGCGGCTTTTTATCATGCTGTCCATGGCGAAACTTTTGTGGCTCCAGCCCAGCAGCCAGTTTGTGCCGATAAGCATCCTCGGCAGTGAAATGCCGCCAACCTCTGTCCTCGGGAACTGCTTTGCCATAAGGGCATCCTCCTTTATTGCAGAAAAATATTTGACGCGTGTGATATAATGCCATTATACCAATTCACCGGCAAAATGCAAGCATATTTACAAATTGAAAAAGGTGATCGCCGTGGATTATCGCATCGAAGAACTCGGCGGCGGCGTTATGCTCTGTGTTTCCGATACGCATACATTCGGCACTGACGCGCTGATGCTCTCGCACTTCGCCGCGCCTAAAAATCGGGAAACCGTGTGTGACCTCTGCGCGGGCTGCGGCGCGGTAGCTTTTCTTTGGTACAGAAATAGTGCGCAGCCCCGCCATGTTTATGCTGTGGATATTCAAGAAGAAGCCGTAAAGCTTATGGAAAAAACAGCGGGGCTTTCCGGCATTTCCGGCTTTACTCCGATTCTGGGCGATTTGCGCGAACCCGAAAAACTACTGCCAGCGGGAAGTTTGGACCTTATCACCTGCAACCCGCCATACCGCGCGGCAGGCTCCGGTATACAAAGCGCGGAACCTTCCGCCCGTACCGCAAGGCATGAGCTGTTTTGCACCCTCGATGATGTGTTCGCGTCCGCAAAACGGCTTCTGCGTTTTGGGGGCAGAATTTGCGTCTGCCATTTACCGGAGCGGCTAAGTGACGTTTTATCCTCAATGCGCGCCCATAGCTTCGAGCCTAAACGCCTGCGGCTTTGCCAGGAAAGCGAAGGGAAACCGCCGTGGCTTATCTTAGCGGAAGGCAAGCTTGGCGCGCGCCCGGGCGGCCTTGTTATAGAACCGGTGTTCCTCTTAAAGCAAAACGGCGCCCTAACACAGGAAGCCGAAAAAATCTACGGCAAATACAGGAAGTGAAAATATGCCCGGAAAGCTTTTTATCGTAGGCACGCCAATAGGCAACCTCGGCGATATTTCCCCAAGGGCTGTGAGCGTTCTCGAACAGGCGGATTTCATCGCCGCCGAGGATACACGCGTCAGTCTGAAGCTCCTAAGCCACTTAGGCATAAAAAAGCCGCTGATAAGCTGCCATGAACACAATATCCGCGAGCGGTCGGAAACTGTCACCGCACGGATATTGGCGGGGGAAAGCTGCGCTTTTGTGTGCGACGCGGGTATGCCGTGCATCTCCGACCCCGGGGAAAAGCTGGTTGCGCTCTGCGGTGAGCTTGGGGTCGAAGCAGTTGTAATCCCGGGGCCTTCCGCGCTGACCGCCGCGCTTGCGCTTTCGGGGATTGCGGCGGGGCGCTTCTCGTTTGAAGGTTTTTTGAGCGTGAAGAAAACCGCCCGCGCCTCCCATCTTGAGGAAATAAAAAAAGACCCGCGCACGCTGGTTTTCTACGAAGCGCCGCACAAGCTGGCGCGTACACTTGCGGATATGCTGGCTGTCTTCGGTGACCGAAAAATCTCGCTTGCGCGGGAGCTGACAAAAATGCACGAGGAAATCATCCGCACAACCCTTTCCGGCGCGGTGGAAAAATATAGCAGCGAGCCGCCAAGGGGCGAATTTGTTTTAGTGGTAGAAGGCGCGCCGCCGGATACCAATGATAAAATCCCATTAGAGGAAGCCGTGGCAATGGTTAAAAAGCTTGTAGACGCCGGGATGCCGCTGTCTAGTGCGGCAAAAGAAGCCGCGGCACAAACCGGGCATAAAAAGGGCGAGCTGTATAAAGCGGCGCTGCCGCAGGATTAAGGATTAAGGTTTGAGGGTTTAGGAAGGGAAGAAACTACAAATTTCTTCCCTTCCTAATTCCTGTATCCTAAAACCTAAATCCTAAAACCTAAATCCTGCGCAAAGCGCTACCGACAGCCGCAGCCTTCGCCGTCAAAGCCCGGTCCGCATCCATTGTTCCCGCAGCAGAACAGCAGCAGGAGAATACATATGATAATCCAACAGCAATTGTTTTGACCGAAAAACATGAAAAGCCCTCCTTTTTATCGCAAAAAGCGTATACTACATCACAGAATATGTAAATCGGCGCAAATTGGTTACTTTTTTACATCGCGCCGGAGTATATTTACCGGGACAGGTCAATACTCCTTATGCCCTTCTGCTGTCTTAAGGCAAGCAGTATTGCGCATAGAATGTAATTGGGGAGAATTGATACAATGTTTCGGTTCAGCGGGTTTACACAAAAAGCTAATAACGCAATCAATGTCGCCATGCTGCAAGCGGGGCTGCTTGGGCATACCTATATCGGCAGCGAACATCTTGTCTTGGGTATGCTCGACGAAAACAGCGGGGTTGCGCATATCGTGCTGACTCAAAAAAAAGTAAGCTTTGAAAGCTACCGCAACGCCATTACAGCCACTATAGGCAAGGGCAGCAAAACCGAGCTTACCCCGGAGGATTTCACCCCGCGCTGTAAAAAAACCCTTGAGATGGCGGTAATCAAAGCCAGGATGATGGGGCAGGGGCAGGTTGGCACGGAACATATCCTAATGGTAATCGCAAGGGAAACCGACAGCTACGGCGTGAAGCTCCTGCGCGAACAGGGCGTGGAGCCGGGCGCGCTTATCGGCGCGATGATGGCAGACCTCGGCCCCGAGCTTACCGAAAACACAGACCGCCGCCGCGCAGTCCCCCCTGCAAAAGCGCTCCCAAGGCCGTCGTTGGGTTCGGGCAGCACGCCAAACTTAAATAAATACAGCCGCGACCTTACAGAAATGGCAAGGGCGGGTGCGCTGGACCCGGTTATCGGCAGGGACAGCGAGGTCGCGCGGGTAATCCAGATCCTATCCCGCCGCACAAAAAACAACCCCTGCCTGATCGGCGAGGCGGGGGTCGGGAAAACCGCAATAATCGAAGGGCTTGCACAGCGCATTGTTTGCTGTGAGGTGCCGGAGGGGCTGCGGGGCAAGCGCGTCGCGTCACTGGACCTCACGTCAATGGTGGCGGGCGCGAAATACCGCGGCGACTTTGAGGACCGCATAAAAAATGTAATGGAGGAGGCCGCGTCCGCAAGGGATGTGATTTTGTTTATTGACGAGCTTCACACAATCATGGGCGCGGGCGCGGCGGAAGGCGCGATTGACGCCGCAAACATAATGAAGCCGCAGCTTGCGCGGGGCGAGATTCAGGTAATCGGCGCGACGACTATCGCCGAATACCGCAAGTTCATCGAAAAAGACACGGCTTTAGAACGCCGCTTCCAGAGCGTCACGGTCGAGCAGCCCAGCGAATCCGATGCCATAGAAATACTAAAGGGCCTGCGCGGGCGCTACGAAGCGCACCATAAGATTATGATCACGGACGAGGCTATCACCGCCGCCGTAACGCTGTCGTCACGCTTTATCGCCGACCGCCTTCTGCCGGACAAGGCAATCGACCTTATGGACGAGGCCGCGTCCCGCCTGCGTATGCGCGATTACGGACCCGACCTTGCGGGGATGGAATCGCGCCTGGGCGAGCTTGGCGCGGAAAAAGAGGACGCGATCCTCTCCCAGGATTTTGAGCTTGCGGCGGCAATACGCGACCGCGAAAAGAGCCTTAGGGGGCGCATCGGCGATATCCGCACGGAGCTTTTGCAATCGGGCGGGAGCGGCAAAAAATGCCTCCTGCGGGAGGATATCTCCGAGCTTGTCGCGTCCATAACCGGCATCGAGCTTGCAAGCCTTACAAGGGAACAGGGCGAGCAGCTTTTACTGCTTGAGGAAAGGCTGAAAGCGCGCGTTTTGGGGCAAGGGCAGGCAGTGTCCGCCGTTGCGGGCGCAATCCGGCGGGGCAGGGCGGGGCTTGCCGACCCGGCAAGGCCGGTGGGCTCGTTTCTATTTCTTGGGCCGACCGGCGTAGGCAAAACAGAGCTTGCGAAAGCGCTTGCCGAAAACCTTTTCGGGCAAAAGGGCGCGATGATCCGCCTGGATATGTCCGAGTATATGGAAAAGCACGCCGCCGCAAAGCTTATCGGCTCGCCGCCGGGATATATCGGCTTTGAGGAAGGCGGGCAATTAACCGAGCGCGTGCGCCGAAGGCCGTACAGCGTCGTGCTGTTCGACGAGGTTGAAAAAGCGCACAGCGATGTCTGGGGGCTGCTGCTGCAAATACTGGAGGACGGCTTACTCACCGATTCACAGGGGCGCGCGGTAAGCTTCAAAAACACGGTCGTGATCATGACGTCGAACATCGGGGCAAGGCATATAACCGACCACAAGCAGCTCGGCTTCGGCACCGACGGTACCCGCCCCGAAGGCGATATGAAGCGCGATATTATGGCGGAGCTGAAAAAAACATTCCGCCCGGAGCTTTTAAACCGCCTGGACGAAATTATCATCTTCAATCGATTAGGCGAGGAAAACCTGCTCGGGATCGCGAAAAAACTTCTCGGGGAGCTTTGCGCGCGCGCCGGGGAAAACAATATCTCGCTGGAGTTTTCCGAAGCGACGGCGCAAATAATCGCCCGCGAGGGAATTGGCAGCGTCTACGGCGCAAGGCCGCTCAGACGCGCTGTCCGCAAACAGATTGAAGACCCGCTTGCCCGCCGCATCCTCTCCGGCGAAGTCCAGCCGGGGGAGCATCTCTTCTGCGATATAGGGGAAGACGGGCTGGTAATCCATCATAAAGAATTTTCGGCGGATAGAGATTAGGAAGGGAAGAAACTGAAAAATTCGTCCTTTTCCTCAAACCTGAAACCTACATCCTCAAACCTGCGGCGCTCTGAGCCGCCGTGCGTCCCCTGCCCTAACCGCGAAACCTGTATCACCCCCCCCCCCCCCCCCCCCCCCCCCCCCCCGGGGGGGGGGGGGGGCGGGGGCGGGGCGGGGGTGTTGTGTGGGCTTGTTTTTTATTGC
>Ga0099364_10008369_pt1 | contig 14573 bp, 12 predicted proteins | sample TergutTh196P3_FD_73070 | JGI IMG/M metagenome (GOLD analysis project Ga0099364, IMG submission 73070) | Microcerotermes parvus P3 segment gut microbial communities from Pointe-Noire, Republic of the Congo - Th196 P3 | ecosystem: Host-associated > Arthropoda: Insects > Digestive system > Gut ... | reverse complement strand
GCTTATGATTCTAAAACGCTAAGGATATAAATGGGAACCGGCATAATGTCTGTGCGCATTATGCCGGTTCTTTCATTACCGACAGCCCGCTTCAAAAGAAATAAATTAACTCGTGGTGCTATTTATAGTCGGACCACCCCGAAATTGCCATGTCTTTGCGGTATTATTTCCGCCTTGCGTTGTCATCGCATCGCTTCGCGATGGTGTGAACTGCATATGATGTGAACGAATGTGGACGTAAGTTCACATACAGTTCACACAGCCTGACAGGCTAGCGTTCATATTTTTTCACATTGCCGGGCGAAAGCCCGCCTGCGTCGTCTTTCTAGCAAAACGAAAAAAATTCTCGCAAATCCTTTGAAGCTTTTCAAGTGCGATGACTATAACCTGCATCCCGGTAAATATACTTATGTGTTTAGTTACATAAGCTACGAATTTCATTTAAGGCCGGATGGCAAGCCGCTGGCGGCGACCCTCCGACGCCCCATACCATTTTTCAGCTTATACCTAACAAACCAAAAGAGTAATAGTAAGAGGCCGCTTGTTCTCTAACAAAGAATGAGCGGCTTCTTTGCGTTTCCGGGGGAATTTATCCTGTTACATAGCCGTTTTTGGCAATCCAGCCAAAGGCGGCGAATTTTTTGAAAGGAGGAACCCCGGATGTCTGGTTGTAAAGTAACCGCAATATGTAACCAAAAAGGGGGAGATAGAAAACGACCACGACAGCCGATCTCGGAATTGGTCTGGCGATGCTGTTGCTTTTCTTGATAAATGAAGTAAAAAGAGATTAGAAAAGGCGCGGGAATGGCGCGGCACTCGGGCACGCTGCGCACTTTCGGCGGCGCCACCCGCTATCGCCCAAATTTGCCGCCCGCAGCCGACAAAAAACAGTCCACGCTGCCCTCGCCGCCGTCCGCAACCGGAATAGAAACAACCTGCGCGCCTGGATAATGCGCCAAGATGGATTCTTTCATAATCTCACATATTTCGTTTGAAGACATGCTTCCTTTGAAGCTGTCGGGAACAAGGATAAATTTTTTCATTTTACAGTTCCTCCAACACGCTCTAGGGCGTGTTCCCACTACCGCTCAACGCCCATCTTTTGGCTGATTTTGCCCCATCCATCGTTAAAAATTCTTGAAATACGCCCAGTATTCCTGCGAATTTTTGCCTAGGCTGGCACAAAATCCGCTCAAAACCTGGACATTTCAGATAGCGGGAACACGCCCTAAAACAATTCCTCAAATACCTTTTTAAGCTCCTCGGCTGATATGTTCACATAGCTGTTGGCAATCAGCCGCTGCTGCGTCTCCATCACTTTTTTTGCGTATTCCGGGGCGTCCGCCCGTTTCATTCCGAACTTACTCAGCGGCTGGGGCGGGTTCAGCTCTGTAATCAAGCCGTTCAACGCTCCGATTGTACCCGCCGCATCCAATTGTATGCCAAGCTCCTCACAGATAATCTTGGTCAGGTCTTTAATCGTGCCGTCGGGCTTTGCCTGTGCGTAATACTTTAAGATACTGTGCATAAAAATGGCGTTGGTCATGCCGTGGGCAGTATGGTGCATTCCGCCAAAGACCATAGCGCACGCGTGGATTGCGCCGCATGGGTTGTGGGAAAGCCCGATGCCCGCATAAGAACTGGCCCGCGCAAAGCTCAGAAGGTTTTCCTTGCGCGCGTCCCTGCCATTGAGTCTCATGTGCTTAAACCCGCGCACAATCAATCGGACGGCCTCGGCGCTGTAGACATTGCTGAACGCGTGGGCGTTAGGCGATAAATATACCTCGATTCCGTGGATTAATGCGTCAAGGGCACTGAACATGAAGATGTCGTAAGGCAGATTCTCCAAAAGCTGTGGAATGATTACCGAGGCATCCCCAAAGAACGCGGGGCCGCTCTTTCCCATCTTGCAGCCCGCCGAATTCATGTGGATGACGGCGATATTGCTGGTTTCGCTGCCTGTCCCACAGGTAGTGGATACTAGTACAAGCGGCAATCCGCGCTCAAGGGGCACCGTTTCAGCAAAAATATCGGCGGTAGAATCCGCTTTGATCGAGAGCATCTTTGCGGCGTCAAGGATGCTACCGCCGCCGATGGCAACCAAGCGTTTGCACTCGGCTTCCCGGAGTGCTTTCCGCATGGCGTCGACGGCATTTTCGCTGGGTTCGCCGGTTTCGTAGTCCTCGTAAAAAATATAGCTGCACCCAAGCCCCAGCGGCTCCATATATGAAGCCGCAAGGAACCGGTGGGTAAGAAGTACATCGCCTTTCCCTATCTCAAAATCATCCGCAAAAGATTTCACGTCGGGAAACTCATAAATCGTAACCGGAGTATGGAATTTGTCCATTTGTGCAGCTCCTTATTTTTCGTTATCGTAGTAATAAATCAGGCCGTGGCTGCCATAATCACCAAGCCCGCGGTCGGCCAAAGACTGGTAAGCATCCCGCACAAATTTTGTCATGGGCAGGGAACGACCCATTTTCTCGCTTTCATCCATGACGATATTAAGATCCTTGAGCATATGTTTTAAGAAAAAGATCGGGCTGTTATCGCCGGCAAGGATTTTGGGCGCCATGAGATCCATCTGCTTGCTGCCAGCGGCGCCGGTGCAAATCGTGTTAATCATCAGCTCCGGGTCAAGCCCTGCGGCTCTTACGTAGGCAATCGCCTCGCACACACCGGAAAGACAGCCAATCGCGGCGATTTGGTTGGCCATTTTAACATGCTGGCCGCTGCCAGCCGGCCCCTGCAGCTTGATGTTCCCGCCCATGGCGTCAAAAAGCGGATAAGCGCGGTCAAACGCGGACTGCTCGCCGCCAGCCATAATAGCAAGCGTGCCGTTTGCCGCGCCGACAGACCCGCCGGACACAGGTGCGTCCAGAGCTTCCATACCGCGGCTTTTCGCCTCGGCGGAGATGCGTTCCGCCATTGCCGGGTTGCTGGTGCTCATGTCAATCAGCAGTGTGCCGGGCGATGCGCTTTGCAAAACGCCTGCGGAACCGAAGTAAACGGACTCTACATCCTTCGGGTAACCTACCATGGAGATAACCGCGTCCTTATCCCTTGCGCACTCCGCCACTGAACCGGCGGACGCGGCCCCGTCGGAAACCAGTTGCGCAACCTTTTCTTTCGAGACGTCAAACACGGCCACGGAATATCCCGCCTTAAGCAGATTGCGAACCATGCCGCTTCCCATGAGCCCTGCGCCGATAAATCCAACTGTTTTCATTTTGGCTCTCCTTTCATCTATTGCACGCGGCAGCTGCGGGTGATATTTATTTGATGTCCGCTGAAATTACCGCGCACATGTTCTTTTGCGTACTTCGCCGTTTCCAACAGCCTGTCAAAGCAAATGCCGGTCTCATACCCCAATTCATGCAGCATGTAGACAAAATCCTCGGTTGACGTGTTGCCCGTGGCTCCCGCGGCAAACGGACACCCGCCCAAGCCGCCGACCGCGACCTCTACATCCGTGACGCCGCATTCAACGGCGGTCAGCGTATTTATCATGCCCATGTTGCGGGTATCGTGAATATGCGCGCGAAACGTCATTTCGGGGAAATCCTCTCGCAGGCGGGTGAAATACTCCCGCACCTGATTCGGGTGCGCTACGCCGATGGAATCACAAACCGTACTGGCGTTAATACCCAAATCCCGCGCGCGCTCCATGTATGCCTTCAGGCGCCCATAGGACGTGATCCCTTCATCAGGGCAGCCGAAAGCCGTCGCCGCGTCCAAAATAATATGCACATCCGGAAACGCGCTGACCATTTCTCCCAGTTGGGCAAATGATTCATCCAGGGTTTTTCTCACATTTGCCAGATTATGGCTCTCAGATACGGAAATAACGGCGCTTATCTCTTTAAGCCCGCATTTGGCGGCATTCTCCGCCCCCTTCAAATTGGGGACCAGCGCGTAAAAGCTGACGTCCGGGTATCGGTCTAAGCACGCTTGCGCGACCTCCGCCGCGTCCCGCATTTGCGGTATGGCCTTCGGGCTTACAAAGGATGTAAGCTGCACACGCTTGATTCCTGATGCTATGGCCCCGTCAATAATCGCAATCTTAACGCTGGTGGGGATAAACTCCTCAACGTTCTGGAACCCGTCGCGCGGCCCTATTTCATTGATGCAGACAGTTTTTTTCATAACTCAGGCTCCTATAAGACCACGTTGTCGAGCAGGTCCCTGTAGATTTCGCTGTCGGGCAGTGGCTTTCTGTCAATGCTTTCAGAAACCCATGTGGTGTTGAAATAATGCTTCTGGGTAATGTTTTCAGAGACAATATTCCCGCCCCAGGAACCGCAGCCGAGGGAGAACGTGTTCGCCAGCCCGTTATGCCAGTTACCGGAGTTCGATGCTCCGTGGGGTTGGCACACGATAACCTTTGTGGTGTAAGTTTCATTCGCCAGCTGCAGAATCCTGTCCTTGTCTTTGGAGTGGATGCCGCAGGAATGGCCGTACCCCGAAAAACGGGTAATCGCGTTGACCTTGTCAATGGCCTCTTGGAAATCTCCGTAGCGGTACAGGGTGAGGACAAGGGAAATCTTTTCGCCGGAAAACGGGTATCCGGCGCCGATGCCATCCTCCTCCACCATAATGAATTTCGTATCGCCGGGCACTGAAATACCGGCGGCCTTTGCTATGGTTTGCGCTGATTTGCCGACAATCTCGCGGGAGAGGTGGCCGTCTACCCACATGGCTTGCCGGAGCTTCTCTTTTTCTTCGGGCGACGCCAGGTAGCCGCCTTCTTCTTGCAGGGCCTTAACCATGCCGCTGTAAACGCTCTCCTGGATTACCAGCGAGTTTTCGGCCGAGCATCCGGAGGCGTTGTCGCCGGTCTTTCCAATGCGGATTTTCTCAGCGGTTTCGGCGAGGTCGACCGTCTCGTCCACTACGACGGGCGCGTTGCCGGCGCCGACGCCGTAAGCGGGCTTGCCGGAGCTGTAGGCGGCCCGCACCATATCCCCGCTGCCTGTCGCCATGGTGACGTCGCATTGCTTCATCAGCTCTTGAGAGACCAGCTTGGAGGGCTTTTCAACGCAGATGAACATATCTTTGGGCAGCCCGTTTTTCTCAAGAATATCCCGCATCATGTCCACGACGTAATTAGTGGTTTTTTTTGCCGCCGGGTGAGGCGCGAAGATTACAGTGTTCCGCGCCCTCATACCGAGGATGCCCTTAAAAGGCGGCGTCGCTTCGGGGTTGGTGCTGGGAATCAGCGCCGCTATGACGCCCAAAGGCTTTGCAATCTTGGTAAGACCCTTCTCCGCATCCGTTTCAATCACGCCGATGGTCTTCTGCGGCAGGATATCGTATAAAATCCCCGGCATTTTCAGGGTGTATTTATTGATTTTGGATTCAACGTTCCCGATGTTCGTCTCCTCCACCGTCATTTCCGCGATTCTTTTTGCGGTTTCAGGCCTTGAGAATGTGTAAACGATTGCCGCCGAAACCTCGTCAACCTTGCGCTGTGTAAGACTTTCCGCCTCTTTGAGGGCGGCCCTTGACCTTTCAATTAATCCTGCTACGTATTCCTGTTCAGGAGTGCGAATTGTTTCCGACATTGACGTTGCCCCTTCCTAATCTGGTTAATTTAAACTATTTATAGACTTCTTCGATAATTCTGCGCCTGTGCTTCTGCGCGATTTCCCGGCTTTTCTCCATATCCCCCGCGGCGATTGAGGCCAACATGTCAAGGTGCATACGGTTGGATTCTTCTTTGTCTACGTCGTGCACCACCTTGAACCACAAAAGCTCGTTGATACGCTGGTAATTTTTTTGGTTTGCCTGTATGATGAATTCGTTGCCGCACATCATAACCAGCGTCAGGTGGAACAGCTTGTCGAGCTCCGCCCACCGCTTGAGGTTAGAATTATTCAAGTGGCGCACCATATCGTTCGCAAGGTGCCTTAGCACCTCCAGGTCATTGCCGGCAAGCGTCTCTTTTGCAATTTGTTCCGCCAGCAGGTACGCGGCCATGCCGTCAAGCGCCTCGCAAAGCTCATGAGCCATGATGATTTCGTTTTGCACGGTGGACTTGACAAAGGTGTATTTGTTCGGAATCCGGCCGACCAGCCCCTCGTCGATGAGCATGTCAATTGCCTTGCGAATAGGAGTCCTGCTCATGTTCAAATCTTCCACCAGCTTCAACTCAACCAGGTGGTCACCCGGCAAAAACTCGCGCCTGAAGATTTTGTCACGGATTTTTTCGTAAGCAATCATGACGTTAGATGGCCGCATTGCCGTCGCCCCCATCAAAATACAAGTAAACCACATTTCCGTGTTGCCAGGTTGGTTTTTAGAATAACTTGAACATCATGCAATACGCAATTGGCGTACTGCACAAAAAAACGATGTATTTCTGTACGATTCTTTAAAAGCCTGATAGCCATGAAGAATATTCCGGCAATAAAATTGTTTTTTTTACGCATTGTTTTTTTAACTGTTTTTCCTTAATCTATAGCGAAATTATAAAAAATTCAACACGAGTAAAAAACAATTCAAAGAAACATCTGAAATCACGCTCAACAAACGCTATTGTTATGTGGGATTTGTTTAGAATATATATAAATACAAATTATATTTTGGCATTTTCGACAGTAGACAAAGGTATGGGGTTGTGTGTTAGATTAAACAACACCAAGACAACTTAATAATCGGCCAGTAACGGTTATTAGCGGATATTGACGAATTTCACCAATGCGGTTTCACTCATGTCCCATTTTGCTTGTCCGCCATTGTTGTCTGTTTAGTACAATTCAAATACAATCCAAGATAAGGGGAGGCTGCTATGAAAAAAACAAGCAAACGGGGCGACCGGCCCAAACGACCGCTTTTAAGCTCGTGGAACACATTTAAGTACCCTTTGCTTTTTTTGCTCCCATGGATTTTAGGTCTTCTGATTTTCCAAATTTACCCGATTTTCTCATCACTGTACCTCTCGCTCACAAACTACAACTTGTTCGACAACCCCGACTTCGTCGGGTTTTCAAACTACACCCGGCTGTTTAACGACACGCGGTTTATAAAGGCATGCGGAATTACCAGCCTGTTCGTGTTCGTCGGCGTCCCGTTGCAGCTTGCTTTTGCGCTGATTCTTGCAATACTGCTCAACAGGGGCGTGCCGGGGCTGAATGTCTTCCGCGGGATTTATTACCTGCCGGCGTTGCTTGGCGGAAGCGTCGCGATTTCCATCCTTTGGAGGCAGCTCTTCGGGCTGAACGGCATGTTCAACAGGATACTTGCAAGCCTCGGCGTGCCGGAGGCTTTTACCGGAATCAGCTGGGTTACCAACCCGAACTACGCGATTTACACGTTGATTCTGCTTCGTGTCTGGCAGTTCGGCTCCCCGATGATTATCTTTCTGGCGGGGCTGAAGCAGATACCGGCGGAGCTGTACGAATCCTCCGCCATAGACGGCGCCGGGGCGTGGCGCAGATTTTTCAACATCACGCTGCCTATGCTGTCGCCGATTATCCTTTTTAACCTGATTATGCAAATCATTTCCGCGTTCCAGTCGTTCACGCCGGCGTTCATCGTGGCAGGGGCCAGCAGCCTGGGCGGCGCCTTGGATAGCTTACTGCTTTACACAATCTATTTGTACCAGCTGGGCTTCCAGTTCTTTAGGATGGGCATAGCGTCCGCCATGGCGTGGATTATGCTGGTTTCCTTAGGTATCTTAACATTTGTGATTGTAAGGTTGTCGAAGAAATTTGTACATTACGCGGGTTAGGAGTGGCAATAATGATACAAGCGGGGATGAAATATAAAATTATTATGTTTATCGTCATGGTTTTGGGGGCTGTCTTCATGATTTACCCCTTGCTGTGGATGGTTTCAAGATCCTTTACGCCGGAGCTGCTTATATTCCAGAGCCAGAGTCTTTTCATCCCGGAATTCACGCTGGAAAACTATGTCCGCGGGTTAAGAGGCGTTGCCGGCACCACATTCTTTCGTTACCTTGGCAATTCCTTCAGCGTTGTTCTGCCTGTAGTCGTCGGCACGCTGTTTTCGTCCTCACTGGTGGGATTTGCGGTGGCAAGGCTGGACTTTCCGGGCAAAAAGATTGTGTACACCCTGATTTTCCTTACCATGATGATTCCAATCCACGCTGTCCTGATTCCGCGCTACATTATGTTCCACGCCTTCGGGCTGCTGGACACATACCTGCCGTTGACGCTGCCGAGCTTTTTCGGCGTGCAGGGGTTCTTCTGTTATCTGTTTATCCAGTTTATGCGGGGCATACCCCGTGAGCTTGACGAGGCGGCCACGGTAGATGGCTGCGGGCCGATTTCCATCTATCTGCGCATCATTTGCCCACTTACTGTCCCGGCGTTTCTGACAAGCGCTATCTTTGCGTTTATCTGGACATACGACGATTTCTTTTCGCATCTCATTTACATTTCTAATCCAACGCGGATGACGCTGGCTCTTGCCCTCAGGCAATATATAGACGCATTTGAAATGTCGGCGTTTGGCGTTTTGTTCGCGGTATCCACGCTTTCGCTAATCCCTGTTTTCCTGCTTTTTGTAAGTTGCCAGAAATATCTTGTCGAGGGTATCGCGACAACCGGTATGAAAGGATAAAAATATATGCTGAGTACCGCGATTATAGGTGCGGGAGGCATTGCCCGCAAGCATGTTGAGGCGCTGCTTAGGATACCTGATGTGCGCGTTGCCTGTGTGCTGGATCCCAACAATGACAACGCCCGCGCCGTCGCCGCCATGTGCGGCGCCGAGGTTTCCGGCGATATCGGGGATGTATTGGACAGGGTGCAGATGATTCACCTGCTAAGTCCTCCCTCAAAGCGTGTTGAGTACGCGCAGCCCGCTTTGCGTGCCGGCAAGCACGTCTTCTGCGAAAAACCCTTAGCCGCGTCCGCGGCAGACGGCGCAAAGCTCGCGGGATTGGCAAAGAAAAACGGCGCTATCTTTATGACGGCTTTCAATATGCGGTTTCGCCCGGGCTACCTCGCACTGCAAAAGGATGTGCTGTCGGGAAGGCTTGGGGAAGTAGTCAGCGCATGGTCGCACCGCATCGGGCCGGGAACCGGCTTCAACGCCCCGATGGGAGACAGCTGGCGGACTGAGCCGGGGCTTATCTGCGGGATGACAATTGAATCCCTTTCCCACGATATAGACATGTTACACGGCCTTGGGCTTGAAATCGGCGGCGTTGCCGCCTGGGTAAAAGACAACAGGCCAGATTTACCCGGCTTCGACAACAACGCCCAGCTTCTTATTCGCTTAAAGAACGGCGGCAGCGCCGTCATCAACGCAAGCTGGAGCTCCCATTTGCCCATGAGCAGCCGTGGGGTCGTCGGCACGAAGGGCACGGCTGTGCTGGCGGGAAACGGCTTTTTCGACTTCATGACATACCGCCGGGTCACCAATGACGGCGAAGACATGATTGAAATAAACGACCCATTTGACGGCGAGTCCTATTACGCCGAGAACCTGCATTTTATAGAGTGCGTCAAAACCGGAAAGGCTCCCATCGTCAATGAAGACAGCGGGGCGCTGGCGCTCAAGGTGAGCCTTGCGGCGCTTAAGTCCGCCAAAAGCGGGAATTTCGTCCCCGTGGAGGACAGCGCATGGTAAAGCTTTCATGCGCGACGCTTTCCTTTGAAGGCTTTGGGGAGACGAATTTCGATAAAACCTTCCGTATGGCTCCTGAAATTGGCTACAATCACGTGGAGTTCAACTGCTGGCACCCCTTCGCTATGACGCCTTCCATGATTCGCTCCCTCAAAGAGCGGTGCGCCGAAACAGGACTGTCGCCTGCGGCAATCCACTTAAGCGGCGGGCTGGGCGGCGATGTATGCAAAGATTTTTGCCATAAGCTGTGGGCAATGCAGGCAATCCGCGCCTTGGGCGGCAGGCGCGTGGTTACGTCCGGATACGCCAGAGGGCAGGACGGGGGAATTGACAGCGTAATCCGTTCCCTTAGGCCGCTTGTGCCGGCCGCCGAGGAGCTTGACGTTTTGATTTGCCTTGAAAATCACTATCAAAACAACCTTGAAACAATAGAGGACTACCGGCGCATATTCGAAGCAATACAATCCCGTCATATAGGGATATGCATTGACACAGGGCATTTTGACGCTTCAGGCGTTGACATGGACGCTTTGATTGACGAGTTTTCCCACAAAGTCAACCATATCCACCTGAAAGAAAACAGCGGCGTCGGGAAAAAGAAATTTACGCGGTTCGGCGAGGGAACAACTAATAACCGGCACATCGTTGAGCGTATGATTTCCCTTGGATATGAAGGATATCTATCCGTTGAGCTTTCGCCTGAGATTGGCGAACACGACGGCAGGCCTTTCACACCCGCCGACCTTGATCTGCCGTACAAATTGTTTTCCGTTTATGTCAACAGACCCTAATCAAGAATCATTATAAAGCGTGCTCACAGGCGAAAATGATGGATGGGCGCGGGACATTGTTGCTTTACGCGGCGATTTGGCACATGCACAACCGGCGTATTCCAAGACAAATTACCGTGTAGAATCAACAAAATACCCCGTCAATGCGGTGTTTTCCAACCTTGAGAATATTAGATTTTTATGCAAATAAGGAGGATTTTTTATGAAAAGTTCGAAACTGTTGACAAAATTGGCCGCCTGCTTGCTGGTGTTGGTTCTTATAGCCGCCTGCGGATCCGGCGGCGGAAGCACTGCCGGCGACACTGCGCCTAGCGGGGGCGATTCCGGCGAGACTCCGTCCGCCGCGGCCGAGCCAAGCGCAGAAGCCGAAGCGCCTTACGAGCTCACCGTAGGATGGTGGGGCGGTGTGGCCCGTCACGAAAAAACACTGGAAATGATTGATCTTTACACCGAGCGTTTTCCGCAAGCCACCGTTATACCCAATTATGCGGCGTTTGACGACTATTGGGTGCAAATGTCGACCCTGGCCGCCGCGAACAATATGCCCGACGCTATGCTGGTACAGCTAACATATTTGGGTGAATACGCCCAAAGGGGGCTGATCCGGAATTTACAGCCGCTTGTTGACGCGGGGCACATTGATGTTTCCAGCTTTACTGCCGGAGCGCTTTCCGGCTCGACAATCCAAGGCAATCTTGTAGGTATTACCATGGGCGATACCTCGAGCGCCACAGTCTACAACAAATCCCTGCTGGAAAGGCTTGGAGTTACCGAGATGCCCAGCGACCAAATGCTGATGAGCGAATTCGCGGACTACCTCAAGGCTCTTGTCCCGCTAATGCCAGACGGCCATTACGTGGCTGAGCTGTTCGCCCGCGGCGAGCAGAACATGGAAATCTTTATGCGCCAGCACGGATTCTATGGTCTCACTACCGAAGACGGCACCGAGGTAGGGTTTAGCCGCGAAGCGCTTGCCGACTTCTTCAATTACCATCTTGACCTTTACAATGCCGGCGTGTACGGCCCGATTGAGATTATACTGGACGACCGCAACGCACAATTCGGCGACTCGCTGCGCGGGCGCGGCTTGCAGGCGTTCTGGGGAACAAACGTAAACCAGGCCAAGATATTCCAATCAACGCTTGAAGACGAGCTTGGGATGCTGCGCTCACAGGTTGCGGACGGCTATACCAACCGCAATGTCGAGGTGGCTGTTTGTTCAACATGGACGATTGCCAGCAACAGCAATCTTGAAACCGAAGCCGCACGCTTCATCAGCTACATGGTCAATGAATGGGATTTGCAATCCATTTACGATATGGATATCGGCGTTCCGGGCTCCACGGTTATCCAGCAGCATTTGCTCGACAGGCTTGACGTCTCCGACCCGGTAGACGCAATGAAGGCTCGTGAAATCGAGCTGATGCAGGATATCCTAGGTTCAATTGAGCCGTTTAACGGGCGTCCCGCAGGTTACCCCGTGGTCGTAGACGACCTTCGCAGGCTGATGGACGAAATCCTTGCCGGCAACATCTCGGTCGACGCCGCTGTCGATTCCCATTTCAACTCCATGTCTATGCTGCTTGATTAGGGGACTGCTTAATTAGCGGATTGTTGGCGGGGCTTTTACAAAAAGCCTCGCCAATATATAAAAATTTTGATGCAACACTAGGAGGAATTTGATTTGATTAGATTAGCCCCCAAAGAAATGTTCAACTTAGGCGGCGTCTGGAAGTACAAACTTGATGAGAATGAACAGGGAAAACAACAGGGCTGGTTTGAAACCGGCACGAACTTTTCAGCATGGAAAGATATGAAAATCCCCACAAACTGGCATTTGACCGAGGTGGGCGATTATCATGGCACAATCTGGTTCAAAACATCTTTTAATGTACCGAAAAATTATGCGGGGAAGAAACTGTTTGTTCGGTTCGCCGGGGTCGACTATTACGCGGACGTTTGGCTAAACGGCGAATTTCTCGGCTCGCACGAGGGCATGTTCAACCCCTTTGAATTTGATGTTACCGGTATTGTGAAAACAGACGGGGAAAATGTACTTTGTGTGCGTGACTCATCGCCCAGGCCAAACGCTGAATACCGACGGGCCGAATTTTCCGAAAACCCGCTTTCCGCCGACTATCAGGCTCATCAAGCCGTGGATATAGACCTCATCAAAGGCCATATGATTGACGCCATGCACCGCCCCGGCTCTATGACAAAATTCCGCGGCGACGGCAACTCCGGCGGCATCTGGGATGACGTCACCCTGATTGCCCGCGAAGACGTATTTATCGAATATGTCAAAATCTTCACGCGGGTTGTCAAAAAGAAGGATTGGGCGGGCGATCAGACCGATAAATATGACGGCACCGGGCTTGTTTCCGTTGACGTGCGTATTAACAACACAACCGGCAAACTCATCAGCACCGAGCTTTCAATGACGGTTACGCCTTATAATTTTGAAGACAGCTATACCGGCGAGCGCACCCGCCGCGTCGAGCTTCAGCCCGGGCTGAACGTCTTTAAAATCGCGCATACCGTCCCGGACGCAAAGCTCTGGTGGACATGGGATCAGGGGCACCCCAGCATGTATACCGCTAAATTCAGCGTACTTAACGATACTCTTTACCAGAACTTCGGCATTAAAGAGGTTGTCCACGACGAAAAGACAGGGCATTGGTTCTTAAACGGCAAAAAGATGTTCCTGCGCGGAATGCGATATATTTCCAGCAACTGGATGTGCGAGGCCAACGAAAAGATGTGGAAGGAAGACCTTGACAAAATGCTCGATTTCCATATCAATTCCATCCGCATAGGCAGCCATGTGGAAAAGGACGCTTTCTACACCATGTGCGACGAGATGGGCTTTTTACTGTGGCAGGTGTTCCCGCTGCACTATTGCGTCAGCGACTCCGACGACTTTATTGAGCGCGCCTCCGAAATGATTATTGATATGGGCGAGATGATTTACAACCACGCCTGCCTTGGCATGTGGTCAACCTTCAAGGAGCCTGAGATTTATTGGTTCACAGAAAGGCCCAACAATTTCTTCAGGCTGTGCGAGGTTCTCAAGGAATCCCTCGGAACAGTTGACCCCACCCGCTGGATACACAAGGGCGACTACCGCGAAGGCGTACAGAACATCATGATTGGTCTTTGCCAGCCCGGCGACACAGACCTCAGGCAAGTCACGTTCGAGCCCAATATCGTCGAATTTGGAGCCGCGGCCATCCCTTGCCTTGAAACGGTGAAGACCTTTATCCCCGAGGACAAGATGTGGCCTCCCCATTGGGACACCTGGGAATATTGGGGTCTGTTCTATGATCGTACCTTCAAATTTGCCAAGGTCGAGCTGGGCAATTCCCTTGAGGAATTCATCGACAATACGCAGGTTTATGAGGCGAGAGTGGTCAAGGAGCAAATCGAGGCTCTGCGCCAGCGCAAGTATGAGCCGGTCGGCTCAATGTATCTGTATTATTGGTCCGACCCCTGCGCCATGATTGGCTCCGGCTTGCTGGACTATTACCGTAGGCCGTATAAGGTTTATGACTCCATGAAAGCGGTGTACACGCCTGTGCTGATAAGCCTTGAGTGGAGCGCCGACCCTTATGTGATCGGCCGCGACAAGGTGTACGCGCCAGCCACGGATTTCACGGGCAAGGTGTGGATAACCAACGACCTTGGCAATCTTGACAACTGTAAGGTCGAGTGGAGCATCGTAAAGGATGAAACGAAGGAAGTGCAGGTTAAAAATTCCTTTGCCGCCGCCTTGCTGCCGGATTCCGTTCATGTGGCAGACCACATCGTATGGCCAATCCCCGCGGACGCCAAAGGCGAATATACCGTCCTGATGAAGGTCTCGGACGCCGACGGCAAGGTGCTTTCTGAAAATTACACGGAAATTATAGTAAAATAGGGCGAGGAGCAGCTATATGAAAATAGTGGTACTGGACGGTTACACTGAAAACCCCGGCGACCTGAGCTGGGCGGGCTTTGAGCGGCTGGGCGGGTTGACGGTTTACGACCGCACGCCTGCCGGCAAGATCATCGAGCGGATTGGCGGCGCGGAGGCTGTCATCACCAACAAGACCCCTGTCACAGCCGAAACCCTCGCCGCTTGCCCCGGTATCAAATACATCGGCGTGCTGGCGACGGGCTACAATGTAGTTGATGTAAACGCCGCAA
>Ga0099364_10008368_pt1 | contig 14573 bp, 10 predicted proteins | sample TergutTh196P3_FD_73070 | JGI IMG/M metagenome (GOLD analysis project Ga0099364, IMG submission 73070) | Microcerotermes parvus P3 segment gut microbial communities from Pointe-Noire, Republic of the Congo - Th196 P3 | ecosystem: Host-associated > Arthropoda: Insects > Digestive system > Gut ... | reverse complement strand
GTAAGGGTTTTTATCAAGATAACTCCAATCGGGGACTGTTAACCTGCCCTCGGCAGGCAAGTGCCCAGTTTTTCAATCCTGGAAGTGATGAAGGCAACATTTCGGAAAAAAACTTGTTAGTGGACTGTGCGCCGCACGAGTGCGGCGGATAATCCGATTTACGAAGGCAACGCTCTATGGTATAATGGAGGGAGTTAGAAGTTAGAAGTCAGGAGTTAGAAGTGAGTCGTCGAGTTGTTATCACTGGAATTGGATTGGTTACACCGCTGGGACACGATGTCGAAACCGTTTGGCAAAAGATTTTGACCGGTCAGTCCGGCGTTGGAAAAATTACGCTGTTCGATGCCGAAAACTTTCCTACGCAAATCGCCGCCGAAGTCAAAGACTTCGACATGTCCGCCATCGGCGAAAATCCCGACGATTGGCAACTGCAAGACCGACACACCCGATTCGCCCTCGGTGCCGGTTTCAAAGCAATGGTCGATGCCGGTCTCTGGGACGCTGACAAAAAAGCGAAGGCGTTTCCTTACGACTCCGAGCGCATCGGCATTTACACCGGTGCAGGCGAAGGTAAACAAGACTTCGGACATTTTACCGAAATGGTGCTTGCCGCTCTGGACGGAAAAGCGGACGGACAATTCGATATGGGAAAATTCATTGCTCGAGGCATCGAAATCCTCGATCCCGTGAAAGAACTCGAACAAGAACCTAACATGCCGGCGGCACATTTAGCGGCAATGTTCGCGGCGTTCGGTCCGAACATAAATTGTCTAACGGCGTGCGCTGCCAGTGCGCAGGCGGTCGGCGAAGCGGCGCAACTTATCAAGCGGGACGAAGCAGACATCATGATTGCGGGCGGTACTCATTCGATGATTCATCCCTTCGGCGTTACCGGCTTCAATTTGCTCACGGCATTGAGTACCAACAATGCGAATCCGCAAGGTGCTTCCAAACCTTTCGACAAGGAGCGGGACGGTTTCGTACTCGGTGAAGGCTCGGCCATCGTTATCTTGGAATCACTTGAACATGCTCAAAAACGCGGAGCAAAAATCTACGCCGAACTTGCCGGTTATGGGGCAACAGCGGATGCTTTCCGCATTACCGACATTCATCCAGAGGGGCGCGGTGCCATCGGTTGCATGAAAAAGGCAATGGAAGATGCGGGACTTTCGATTGACGATGTCGATTACATCAACGCTCATGGAACGAGTACGAGTGTCAATGACCGGATTGAAACGCTTGCGATTAAAGGCGTTTTTGGTGAACGAGCGTACAAGATTCCGGTGTCGAGTACGAAGAGTATGACGGGACATCTCGTTGCGGCGGCGGGTGCGAGCGAAATGATTTATTGTGTGTTGGCAATTCGCGACGGTATTTTACCGCCGACGATGAATTACTCTGTACCTGATCCTGAATGCGATTTGGACTACATTCCTAATGCAGCGCGGAAGGCGAAGTGTGATGCGGCGTTGACCAACAGTTTCGGTTTCGGCGGACAAAATGTAACGCTCGCCGTCCGGCGGTTCGAACCGTGATTGTATTGTCGTGGTTGTATTGTAAGGGGCAAACCGTCCGAGGATATACCAAACCTGTTGCATAACCTACTGTGTCATTCCCGCAACGGCGGGAATCTAGGCGAAACGTCCCCGAAGCCGCTGACCGTTGTTGTCATGAAATTTCCAAACCTTGCCGTCTATTCCTTCGGGAACGGGTGTGTCCAAGTTTAGTGGGTAAACGTTTTTTTGTCATTACGTTATCTTCTTTGCGCCCTTTGCGTACTTTGCGGTTAGTGCTTTTTTTAACCGCAAGGGACGCAAAGAACGCAAATGACAATTTCATGCTGCTGTTTACAATCAAAACTGGAACACCCTGCAGGCGGGACGGCTAACTTACTGCAACGCTTCAATCGCCTCGGCAACTTGACGGCGCACCTCGTAAAGCCGATACGGATTCGGCAGTATCTTCGACGAATACCGACCTATCGGCGTAGGACTATCGACCAACTCCATCGCCGCTGCAAGAGCGGCTTCACCCCGCGTTACATCCCTGCCCTCCCGCTTGCCCTTTTCAATCAATTGCGCAAGCATATAAAAATACTCAAAGTCTTCCATTCCCTCTCGTGCTTGTTCAAATCGAACCGATGTAACAATCTTCCCGCCGGGTTGCTGTGGAGGATAAAGCAAATATCCATCGCCGTTCGGATAACGAACCCAATAATACTCCCCGGGCGTAGAAGTCTGGTGAATATAAGCATGCGAACCATACTTATAAGGATCGTAAGTCAACCACGAAATGCCCCAAAATTCATAAGCGTCGGCACCATACTTATAACAGTAATAGGGCAATAGCCGCTCAATCGCATTGTACGGCGTGTCGAGACAAAGCATCCCGTCCGTCGTGAACCAAATCCGCGAACCATGGGCTTTGATTTCCTTCATCGTTTCCACCGGCACGATACCGTAATGTCCGATGCCCCAGACATCAAGCGAGTCTTTCCATTCAGGAATATAACGCCAAGTGCTGCAATAGATAGGAATGTTCGCGTCAACTTCGTGGATCATTTCGCAGACCGCCTTCATCTGCGTAATGATTTCCGGTGTCCAATAATTTGGTTCATCGGAAACATACAAAACAAATTTATCCGCCCAGCCTTTCTCTGTGATGTGATTCCAAAACTCCCGAAGTACCGCCTGATATTTTTCCTTGTATTCCGGTCTAATTTTAGAGAAGTCGGCATCCTCGAAGGGCCAGTCTCCCGGATAAGGTCTTTCGCCGTAAAAGTCTCTCGGCGGATGTCCCCAGCCGAAACTGTACAAGAGCCACGGCGTATAAACCTGCCGGATTTTGAGTTCGCTAAAATACCAGTCGGCAGTTTTGTCGAATTCCGTCCAATCGAAGACCGGCTTGCCGTCCTGAAATGACAGCCCCGGCGAAGGAATCACGACATCCGGCGATAGGCGATTGGCAGTCATCAATTCGACGACCTCTTTGTGAAATGCCGATTCGGAACCGCCCCAATACTTTGCTCCGCCCGGTCCGAAACGCACATCGTAAATTGCCGAAAGATTGTTCTCGTCGGGCAAGGTAAAGTTTCGGACGATAATAGTAAGTGGAGCTACCGTACTGAGACTCCAGCCGTGAATGGGGTTATTTATATCTGCATCCCAAACTCTATCGAGTCTGACCCATCCTTCGTATATGCCTGCCGGTGCATTTTTGGGAATCGTCCAAGTAATCCATACCGATTCTGTTTGACCGCTTTTCAGTTCAAATATTCCTTCGTATGGCAACAATGGATCGGGCCACAATCCCGCCCAACCATCGCTCCCCGGTGCCGATGTCGGCGATTTTCTATACCATTTTGGAGTCGTTGTGTTGTAATAACCGGACGGATAATCAATGTCGACATATCCAACCTTATTGATTTCAAACTGGTCAAGAACAAATCCTGACGCGTGCTTCGGTGCTTCTCTGACATCTATTTTGTCTCCGACCGCCACTCTAACGGTCATTGCATATCGGCATCGCATAGCAAGTTGAAGTGATTCCTTCTCATTCCTTGCCGCTTCAAGAAAGAAGCCAAAACGACTGTATTTGTCTCTAAGTAAAATACTATCTTGTCTGTCTCTATAAATTGTTTGAGGAAAAATTTTTTCAACCGCAGGAACTTGCCAAAACCTGTAGTACATATCTGTATGATCTGTTGTACAATAACTCTCCCGATCCACCTGCTCGGCAAAGAGTCCATCGACGACGGTGATGTTATCGTGCAACAAAGTGCCGCTGCCGTTGGCCGTGAGGTGCAATGTCATAAATCGGGCATCGGGCGGCGTAGTAATGAGTTCGGTAACACGAATCCAATCGGTCGTTCCCGCGATGTCCTGATTGATCGACGACATCGCCCCATTGGCACAGAACCTGCCGTCCGCCGTGTGGAAGTGCAGATGTATCCGTGCCGGTTCGAGGTCAATGCCCCGCATCCAACCTTGCACCAGATAAGAATGACTCGGCTTGACTTCAATCCGCTGCGTCCAGCCTCGCCAATTGGTCGGTACGCCTTTCGCAACATCAAGGCGGAGACATTGTTCGCCGAATCGGACAAGTTCCGGCGACCGTTCAAGGGAATAGCGTACTCCTTCCGGCGGATTGGCATCGTTGCGATTCCAGCCAGCGGTTCCTTCTTCAAAATCGCCGTTGCGGACGAGGTTCGGCAACTCGCTTATCGGATCGACGAATCGTTGCAACTCGGGGTGGGCGGTATCGCTGTCTTGCGGAGCCGGAGTACCGGCTAAATTATTTAGCCGGTACTCCGGCTCCTTCGTCTCGTCAAATCGATAGTACACATTAAAATACTTAACCGTCTTTGCCGGAACGCTGATGTTTGCCATCAAGCGGAAGTTTTCTTCGTCGAGGAGCGTTACCGGCGTGCCGTCGTGAAGCGTCAGGTCGGTCAGCATACCGAGCAAGCCGTGTGCTTGTGTTCCTCGGAGCGTCATCAAGACGGGGACGTTCTCCATCGAAACGTCGGTGCTGTTGACAATACGGAAGGTACTGCGGCAGATGTAATCATTTAGCCGGTACTCCGGTGCCCAACCGGTTTCGGCAGGAATAATATCATAAGGAATGTTTTCGACAGCCCCCACAGCAATTTTCGGTTCCGCAGACGTACCCGCTAAATCATCGAGACGCTCCAAGGACGCACTATCGAACCAAGCGGTGCCGGTGCCGTAGAGAACGGTACCGACGGTCATCGTATCGGCATTGGCAGGAGCGGTGAATTCGCTCACGATTTCCGTCCAGTCGAAAGTTCCAGTACCGCCGTTGATGACCTGATTGATGAGTTGCGAATTTCTTTCATTGCCGACGTGAATGAACCAACCTGCTCTGCCGACGACATTTTCTCCGCGCACCCAGGCTTTGAATCGGTACTTTGCTCCGCCGACGACGGGAATTCCGCTCTGCCGGGTTGCCGTCCAATCGGCTTGTGCGTCGGAGGCGACGACGGTTTTCAAGCATTTCTGACCGGAGTGCGGAGACTCTTCGACCCAGTAGTTCCGGTGCGTGGCGTTGCCGATGTCCATTGTCCACCCTTCGGGTATGCGTCCGCTGCCGAGTTCGACATCGCCGTTGACCAAGCCCAGTTTGACTTCCAGCATGTCGGGGACGGGCAGTGCCTTTATGTTGCCGAAATAGACGTAGTAGTTTGCTGTTTGTCCCGGTTCGGCTTCGACGGGAATGAGGATTGTTTTGTTATCTGGTGTGAGTCCGAAGACGATTTCGGTGCCGTCGGCTTTTGTCAGCCGCAAATCTTTAGCCGGTAGTCCGTCGTTAGCCGGTACACCGTTTGGTAATTCTACGGCAACGGGCGTGCCTAGCATTGGCGTGGACGTAGTATTTTCAATGGCGACGGCAAATCGTTTTGTCCATATTCCTCCTCCGCTCCAGACGAGGTTCATAGCCCAGTCGGCGGCGTGGACAGCGTTTGCCGTGAGTAGGATGCAAGCAAGAAAGAGTGCGCGTTTCATAGCGCCGGATTATAGCAGGAAAGAAGCGGATTCGCAATCGTTTGGGTTGCGGGCGTGTATACCCTACACGGGGGCAAATTGGTCTTTTTTCCTTTGCGTTCTTCTTGGCGTTTCTTGCACACTTTGCGGTTAAATCCCTTTTTTAACCGCAAAGGGCGCAAAGTCCAATTTCATGCCGGTTACAGTATAACGAAGGCGTATACGCCTTTTGTGGGCGGGTAGGTTTCACTATTACCCGGCGGGTAAAACCTTGTGCTTGACATCGTCAGAGACTTCTTTCCCCTTCAATAGAGTCAGAAGTTCCAACGCAAATTCGATGGTATAGCCCGCCGCCATACCCGTTGTTATGTTGCCATCTGTGATAACAGGCATTTTCGATATTTTTGAGCCGACGAGATAGTTTTCAAAACCGGGATAACAAGTCGCCTCTTTGTTGTTCAGCAGGCCAAGTTCGCCGAACACCATCGGAGCGGCACAAATGGCGGCAATGAGTTTTCCTTGCTGGGCAAAGGCACGAACGGCTTGCTTGAGTCCGGCATGTTCATTGATTTTCACGGTGCCGCCGGGCAGGATTAGCATTTGTGCTTCCGAAACATTGATTTCCTCGAACAAATCGTCGGCCAAAACAGAAATCTGATGACCGCCGGTAACGGCTTTTTCACCCGTAAGCGACACAGAGCGAATGGGCACTCCGCCGCGTCGCAAAATATCTATCGCGGCTAACGCCTCAATTTCCTCGAATCCCGTCTCCAAAAAAATGAAAACCGTACTCATACTTTATCTTATCCTTGATTCGATATTCATCGCGCTTCATTGTACCACAGATGTCTCCCAACGTATTCACGACCAGGAGGGTTGACACAACCACAGCGATTTGCTAGAATCCCGACCGGTAAGCGGCAGGAATAGACTGAAACACACATGCTAAAACAGTTTCGTATCAGTACCGATCGCCAGAACATGCACGACATCACCGCAAAAGTGAAATCCGCAGTCGATGAGAGCGGTGTGCAGAATGGACTATGCATCATTTTCGTTCCGCATACGACTGCCGGTGTTACTATCAATGAAAATGCCGATGCTGATGTGGTGCATGATTTTCTCTTGGGAATGGACAAGGCGTATCCTGACCGCAGTGAGTTTCGGCACAGTGAGGGCAATTCGTTGGCACACCTCAAAGCGAGTGCTGTCGGGGCGAGCGAGATGATGATCATTGAAAACGGCAAATTGCTCCGGGGACAGTGGCAAGGAATCTATTTCTGCGAATTTGACGGCCCTCGAAATAGAACGTTCTACGTGAAAATAATGCCGGAGACCGGCTGATGAATGAACTGTTGTTTTCGGGAAACTCTAAAAATACAAAACAACTTTGCGTTCCTTGCGTATTCCTTTGTGAACTTTGCGGTTAGTTCTTTTTAACCGCAAAGGACGCAAAGTCCAATTTCTTACCGTTTTCAGTATATTAGAGGTTCCCCAATATCAATAATTTCATTGTCCAATAATTTCCTTGTCCAATAATTTCACTTTTTCCTTTGTGTCCCCTTTTTAACTTTCTTGGTCCCCTTGGCACCCCTTTTGACCGGCAAAGGGGGGAAAAACGGCATACCGTCAAAGTCGTCATCGTCGTCATCGTCCCCTATAAGACGGGATAAAATTGCTTCCGGGGAGAAAGCGATGCGGTAGTCGGGAATCTCCTCGAGTAAATCAATCATTTCGAGTGCCGCTTCAGCCGCCTCGGCACCTTTGTTGCCGGGTGCCGGATTACGTACCTTATCCTTTTCCGACTCGATAATGCCGCTCCGGGCATAGGCTTGCTCGATAGTATCGCAGGTGAGCACCCCGAAAATGACTGGCTTACCGTATTGGGAGGCTGTATCACCGAGAGACATGCTGACATACCGGTTGATGTGCTGGTCGTGGCTCGTTTCCCCCTTGATGACGGCGCCCAAACAGATTACTGCCATACAATCGGGGTCTTTGGCGAAATGATCCGCCATAAAGGGAATCTCATAAGAGCCGGGCACCCAAACGACACGGATATCGTCTTCGTGGACTTTATGCTGCCGAAGTTTAGCAACCGCTCCATCAAGAAGCCGTTGGGTAATGGTGTTGTTGAATCGGGCAACGATAACTGTAATGTTCCCGTGTGTCGGCGGCTGACAAATTCGTCCTTCAAATACTTGCATAAACGCCATTCTCCCCTTTTTGACGGCAATGTCAACAGGGATGAAAAGCAGGAAGACTGTCCGGGGTGTGTCCAAGTTTAGTGGGAAAAGGTTTTTTTATTACTACGTTATCTTCTTTGCGCCCTTTGCATACTTTGCGGTTAAGTCTTTTTTTACCGCAAAGTACGCAAAGGAGACGCAAGGAGCGCAAAGGATTTTTTTGTATTATTAGAAGTTCCCTATATTATTTTCCAGCGCAAACCTTACAGCCCCGGCGAGGAAAAAATGACACAAAACAAACAGAGCCCGTAACGTACAGAACCCGTGGCGTAAGCCAGGGAACAACCGAGCGATTCCCCAGCCCTGCGCCGCGGGCTCTTTGAAGACGAAGAAAAAAGATGGACGGGGCACACTATAAAACAAACATCACTATCTCCTGCCCGGCATTGGCGGAAGATATTGTAACGGATTCAGCCTTTGCCAATACGGTGCCGCCGGTTGCGGTGAAGACTCCGAAGGCTGTATCGGCATCCGTTCGTCAAACCGTACCGATGCCACACTCACATCATCTATATGCGCCTCGCCGAAACCATTAAGTGCAAAGGAAACATAATAATTGCCCTCTTCGGGAACAATCCGATAGAACACAAACTCCCGCCACTCCCCCGCCGTGTCGATGAACCGCAATGCCAGTTCCTCGCCGCCGAGTGAATCAAAAATCATCAAGCCGTCCACCGTCGATTGCAGGGGGTAGGGAATCCGAATCCAGCCGTGAACACAAATCATTTCCCCCATCTGCACCTGCATGGGGGGAGTAACCACCCAGAGCGGCACGGTTTCCAACAATCGCGGACGGTTTTCGGGAGTTTCCGGGGCCACCGCAAGCCACAGTCCCGACTGACCAGAATGTGCCGCTACGGGCGAAATCTCCCGCTTCGCCACAAATGCCCGATCAACTTTATGCGACATCGCTTCCCAGCCGGCTTCTTCCAAGGTTCGCATTTCCATATCGCCGCCGGGCAAACGGTTCGCTCCCAATCCCGCTCGATCTGTCCGGCGGTATGTGTCCAAATAGAGCGGCAGTGTAGCAAACGACACCGATACCGGAGTCATACACAAGTTCGCATCGTGCCGGGTCGCTTCCAGCCAGAGCGAGCGTCCGACAAACCGCAATCCCCGTGTTGCCCGTTCCGAATGAAGATAAGACCTCGCATAATCTGGCGGATTTCGATTCGCCAAGTTCTTCGCCAAGTCAAGGTCCTGCTTGGTGCCGCGAATCAGCGTCTCATGCTCCGGCAGGGAAATCAGGGGTAAATTATCTTGGGGAAGAATGGGAATCATGTTTGTATCCCTTGCCCGTTTCAATGCAGCTAGCACTTGTTCTGCCATTGCCAGTTCCAACTCTGCCAACCGGTGCGCCAAATACGCGGTGCGTGCACCCATCTGCGTGGCACGTTGTCCCACACGGGCATTGATCGCATCCCCTTCGCCGAAAAAAATGAGCGAATTCAAACTTGCTTCTTCGAGTTCGATCCGCATTCCGCCGGCAACCCGCGGTGCACGCAACGGCAACACGCGTCCCGGCACAAGGTGATAGGCATCATAGGTTTCGGGAATTCCCGAAACCGTATAATGCACAGAACCCACGAAGGCGGGGCCGATGGCTGATTGATTGTGCCGCTCCTGCCAGATCGGCACGAGAAGCCGTGATCTGCCCGACTGAATCACCACACTGCTGATTCGCGATTGATTCGACCTTGCCAGACCGGGCAATGGTTTCCCTGTGGAGAACCATTCATCGACCAGTTGCAGTTCCCAGTTTGCCAGTTCCATCGCGGTGCGGCGGAATTCCGTTTCGGGATCATTATTATTCAGGGGAGTGTTGGACCGAAACAAGATGCCGCGTGCCCCCGCCGCCAAAGCGAGGTAAACCTGCGATTTGATTTGCGGGTAGGAGACGGCAGAAATAAAGGGGGGATTCCCTTCAAACATCGTCCATTGCTGGGCAAGTTTTTCTGAGGGCTGCGTTTGAACGGTACACCAAAAGGCGGTATCGGGACGTGCCAGCGTCGAATAGTCCCGTTGCCAAGTGTACAGGTCGAGCATATCCAGCGATGTAAAAAGCGGCTCGCGGGGGATCATCAAAATATCGGCGGTGCGGCTGTAATCATAGACTCCGCTTCGGGCAGTAACGAGCAGCGGCCGACGTTTGAGGCGGTCGGCAGTCTGCAACAAATGTGCCCGGGCGGCATCGTCCGAATGCCGGGCATGCGAACCTTCGTCGCCGAGATTCCAAATCAGCACATTATCGTAACTCGAATCGACCGACGGGCCGGACTGCCCCTGTGGAGCATTGGGATTATAGACTCTGCCGGGTTCCAACTCGGTATTATGCGGCGGCGGACAAATCAGCCAGATACCCGCCTCCTGCGCTTCCATCCGCAATTCCATACTGGGTCTTTCTGGAAGCCAAACCGCATTGAATTGCAAACTCCGCAGGAAGCCGAGCGGTTCTCCCTGATATTCCACGGCACGGACACCGATGGGGACATCATCGAGCAACAAAACGCCGTCGTGGAAGCGAATCTGGAACAGAGCGGTAGATGATGGCGAATACGGCTGCCCTGTCAGAGTATAGTGCACCGGATTGCCGTCATCATAGACGGTTCGCACAGCGAAGGACAACGGCAAGTCCCCATCCCCCGCTTCTACTAATGCGGCAAATGACAAACAAAACACACAAAAAAGAAGGCGGGATGGAAACATGCCCGTGAGAATAACAATTTCCCGCCAATGGGGGAAGAGCAAACCGGTCGTGTGAACGAGAAAATTACGCCAACGTTCACAGAGCCGCGTTCACAGAGCCCGTGGCGTAAGCCAGGGAATCGTCCGGTTGGTGCCCCTAACTGACGTTACGGGTTCTGTGAACATTGGGCTCTGTGAACACGTTTTTTTATTCTTTGCGTCCCTTGCGTTCTTTGCGGTTAAAAAAGAATTAACCGCAAAGGACGCAAAGAAAAAGCGTCCCATTTGTCCCCGTCCCATTTGTCTCCGTGTAAGGTATAAAAAGAGGAAAAAAGAAACGCCGAAGACATGCAGAACATGCTCCGGCGTTTTCCACACACTCACAAACCCAATACGATCATTGCGTCTATTGTATCGGCAGATACCCCGGATAGGGGGGATAGCCTGCGTAAGGATCATAGCCGATGTAAGGACGCGGCGAAAACATCAGTGCTTTGAAATTCTGGAACGGTGTCGGGCGTTGAACGACCACGGGCTGTCCGGGCGGGGCAGGTGCGGGGGGCACGCCGGCGATCATCCCTTGTTGCTGTGGTGCCATTCCCATCGACAAGGGCGGAGCAGAACCCAACGGCGGAGCAGGCGGCGGCGGCGGAAGCGGAGCAGGAGTCGCACCGGGCAGCGGCAACGGATAGGGCTGAGAGGGCGGAGGAGCGAATCGGGAGAGCAATGGACGCTGAGCCCGTTGTTGTGCACGAGGAGTACGTTGAGTCCGAGGAGATGAATAAGGATAGCCGTATGGCGGGTGCCCTTCTATAGTGGTTGGATAGGGCGGATAGCCAAAGGGCAACGCCTGCGGCGGCATAGGATCGTGCGGAGGTACGGGAATAGGTGCATACGAGGGGACGGGCGGAGGTACCGGAGCGTTCGCAATGACGGGAGCATACACATCGGTAACGGCCGTTTCCGCTGACCATTGCGATTGAGTGTGTGCAAACCCCGGAGGGGCACCCGGCTGGGCAAAACTCATTTTGGCCGAAATGAGGAACACAGCAAAACATGAAACAAAAACGAACAATTTTCTCATGGAGGTGTCTCCTGAATAGGAAATCGAAATGGGAATACGAGCAGGACTATTACTACCCACTGCTGTGGAGAGTGTATTATGTAATCGGCAAAAGTCAAATCGGCTCTCTACGATTTCGGGAGAGTTAGAGTATCAATGAATAATTCTACCGTTACGAACGGCAAAAAACGCAAAACCGGAAATAGATGCGGGGCACCTCGCGGGTCGCATTGAACGGTCAATGTGCCGAAAATCTGCGTTGCCGAAAATCTGTGGCAGTACGGAAATATACTGAAAACGGTAGGAAATTGGACTTTGCGCCCCCTCGCGCATCCTTTGCGTCCTTTGCAGTGAAAGCCCTTTTTTAACCGCAAAGGACGCAACGAAGACGCAATGTTCGCAAAGAAAAAAACGTCCCATTTGTCCCCGTGTAAGGTATAGCACAAGCGGTACGGTCAGAGGGGCACCAAACTTTCCTCATTCAAACTCCCATAATACTGGGCGATGATTTCGATCAGTCTTGGTGTCCGCGGGCCGGGAATGCTGGCGAAATCGTCCGTCAAGACCAAAATGCGGTTGTTTCGCACAGCCGGCACACTATTGCCGAGACTCCGCCAGTCGGATAGATTTTGTGCTGTGTCCATACCGTCAACTTGAATGTCAATAATGACTTCGGGAGCCAAGTGAATCACCCCTTCGGCTGAAATTTGATAGGCGGACAATTTCACCGATGCCGCCGCATTTTCACCTCCCGCCCGGACGGCCGCTTCGCTCAAAAAGGAATCCGCACCAGCAACAAACAGGTTTTGAATTCTTCCCACCCCTCGGGAACGGTCAATCGCAATCAATGTCCGTATCGGCGTTTTACCTTGCGTTTGCGTTTCGAATTCGTTTAGTTTATCCAGCAGTTCCTGCCGTTTTTGTTGAGCGGCGGTCAAGATGTCCGTGCCGAAGAGCCCGCCGATGAGGAGATAGGAATCCAAGACTCCCGTCAATGTGTGATGTTCAACGGCTAACACCGGGATGGAGAGTGCCGGAGCGGACAACGACCGGCGAAGCGATAGATTTTCGGAAGGCACGATGACCAAGTCCGGTTTGAGCGAAATGATTTTTTCCCGGTTGATGTCGTAGTGTCCGCCGATTTTTTCGATAGTTGCCGTTTCAGGAGGATATTTTGTAAAATCCGAAACGGCAATGACTCGATTCCCCAGCCCGATGTCGAAGAGGACTTCCGTAATGCTCGGCAGAGTCGCAATAATCCGCTGCGGCGGCGTTTCCGGCACCGCAGACGGCCCCGCCGGAGGAGCACAACCATAACACAGGAGCAAAACTGGAAAGCACAAACGGTACATATTCCCGTCATTGTAGCATAAGGGAATCTCTAATACAGGCCTTAGCAGGAAAAAAAAGCACATAAAACAATCAGAGTCCACTCTTCACAGAGCCCGTGGCGTAAGCCAGGGAATAAGCGAACGATTCCCTAACTGACGTTACGGGCGCTGTGAACATTGGACTCAGTAAACTGTTCCCGCCAGTATAGTAAGTGCAAAAAATCCTTTGCGGTTAAAAAAGAGTATCTATACTGAAAACGGCATGAAATTGGACTTTGCGCCCCTTGCGCATCCTTTGCGTTCGCTATGGTTACTCCTTTTTTAAGTGCAAAGGACGAGTCCAACTTCATATCGTTTGTACTATATCTTGCCCTTCACAGAATAACACCTATCTGCCCGAATCGTTTTCGACACGAACAGTTCCGAAAGCATCCCCAAGGCGATGAAGAGCATGCCGATCAAAACCGGAGCGAGAAGATAGGGCGAAAAGAGTGCCGATTCAAGATAATAACCGATGATTCCAATCGCGATCACAATCAGTCCCACTGTTCCCAAGAAATGCTGCGGGCGCTGACCGTATCTTGTTAAAAACCAGACCGTCAGCAGATCCAGAAAACCTTTGGCGAATCGGGCGAAGCCGTACTTGGAGCATCCGAACTGCCGGGAGCGGTGGGCAATCACTTTTTCGCCGACCTTGTATCCGCGCGCGCCGGCAAGTACGGGAATGAACCGATGCCGCTCGCCGTACAAGTCGATTTCTCCCAACACTTCCCGACGGTAACATTTCATTCCGCAGTTGTGGTCATGCAGTTTCACCCCCGTTATTCTGCTGACCATGCCGTTGAACACGCGGGAAGGAAAAACTTTGTGCCAAGGATCGTGGCGGCGTTGTTTCCAACCGCTGACGACATCGAATCCCGTCTCCATCTGGCAGAGGAAGTCGGGAATCTCTTGGGGATCATCCTGTAAGTCGGCATCGAGAGTGATAATGAAGTCTCCTTTGGCGGCTTTGAATCCGGCTTGCAATGCTGCCGCTTTGCCGAAGTTGCGGCGGAATTGAATACCGCGAATCCGGGCATCACCAGACGCTATTTTTTCAATGGTCGCCCAACTTTGATCGGTCGAACCATCATCCACGAAGATGATTTCGATATCATAACCATTCACATCGGCAACGCCGCAAATTTCCCGATGGAGTTGTTCAAGACTTTCTTCTTCGTTGTAAAGGGGTATGACCAGAGATAGTTGCATGGCACTTGCCCGTTGTTGCCGAGACGCTTTCTTGCCGAAAAGGAAGATGTCATTATGGGGTATCACACCGGCAGAGTCAAGCCTCAACAAAGAGCCGCTCTCTACCAAATCCTCGGCTTCCCCTCTGGCACGCTGATTTCGACATTCTCGCCGGATTGCTGAACCACATATACTGAAAACGCTATGACATTGGCCTTTGCGTCCCCTTGCGCATCCTTTGCGTTCTCTGCGGTTACTCCTTTTTTTAACCGCAAAGGTTGCGCAGGGGACGCAAAGAAAGGTGTTCACAGAGCCCGGAGCGGCAGCTCCGGCGAGAGACCGAAAACGCCGGAGTTGCCGCTCCAGGCTCTGTGCGTTACGGGCTCTGTGAACGCGTTTCTCTTTGTGTCCCTTGTGCTCTTCGTGGTTAAAAAGAAGGGATTAACCACAAAGTGCACAAGGGGCACAAAGGGGACACGAAGAGGAAAAGGTAAATGATTGCCGTGTTGCTGTG
>Ga0099364_10008367_pt1 | contig 14573 bp, 14 predicted proteins | sample TergutTh196P3_FD_73070 | JGI IMG/M metagenome (GOLD analysis project Ga0099364, IMG submission 73070) | Microcerotermes parvus P3 segment gut microbial communities from Pointe-Noire, Republic of the Congo - Th196 P3 | ecosystem: Host-associated > Arthropoda: Insects > Digestive system > Gut ... | reverse complement strand
CTATCTCTTTGCACCGGATATGCAGAATGCTGAAGTATTGCACGATATAATTTTGTCTTACAAAGACAAAGCCGATCCCGACACGATTGCCGCCGTCTACTTCACCGCGGCGACCGAACCCACGAAAGCCCTGAAATTCCATAAGCTCGCAGGTGGCTTGACGAACGAGCTTCCTTCCGAGTGTACATGGATCTACACCGGCGTCGGCCAGTCCGGCGGCGGCATCCACCGCGAAAACGAGTTTTCAGAAACAGGGGTCAAGAACCTATTTGCCGCAGGGCTTTGCACGGGCAACAGCGGCTCTCCCGGCTTCACATGGGGCTGCCTGATTGCCGATCACGTTATGGAACTCGTCAAAGGCAAGGAGCAGGCAAAGGACGATGCCGATATATTGAAGCAGGTTGAAGACGCCAGGCAATGGATATTCGCCCCGCTTAATAGAAGGGCGGACTACACCGTACATCCCGTTGAGTTGGAGGACTATATCAAGGGCATCAACCACAACTACGTCGGCCTGTATAAATATACATCGAAGATGGAGCGCGCTCTGGTACTGCTCAAGCGTGCAAAAGAAGGCGCCGTCCCGCTCCTGACCGCAAGCAACCCCCATGAGCTTATGCGCGCCATCGAAGTCCAACAAATCATCGAGCTGTCAGAAGTACACGCCCAGTCGTCGATTATGAGGGATGAGACCCGCATGGGTCAGGTCCACTACCGCGTGGAATTCCCCGAAATGAACGATGAAAAATGGTATGGCAAAATCGTCACGGTCAAAAAGGAAAACGGGGAAAACAAATACGATATCGAAGATTTAAACAAGGACTGATAAGGAGGGAGTATTCAAGTGTATAATTTTAAAGTCAACTATGGCCCTTGGATCGATAAGACGCAGTGTACCGGTTGCGGCGAATGCTACGACATGTGCCCCCTGGATATCTTCGGTTGGGACGAGGATGAAAAAATGCCGACTGTCGCTTACGCCGGAGAGTGCTCGATGTGCTGCTTCTGCGAGACGGTGTGCCCCCAGGTGGCCATAGACGTCCACTTCCCACTGCACCAGATGCTTGACTTCGGCATCACGCCGACTTCACTGAGCAAAAAGAGCAAGTTTTTGGGCGATGAATAAATAATATCTTTAAGTCGTATCACCAGCGCCGGCCACGGCTAGCCTGGTGATATGATTTTATGGACTATCTGCGTGTTTGCGTTAGGGGAGGGTTTTTTGATGCAAAAAATGCTGAGGGTGAATACCAAAACGGGGGAAATGGCTTACAGCGAAATGCCGGAGAAATACCGTTTATTCGGAAAAAGGGGGTTGGTGGACAGGTTTGTTTATGACGAAGTCCCGCCCCAATGCGACCCACTCGGGCCGCTTAACAAACTGGCCATTTGCTCCGGCACGTTCACCGGCTCATCGCTCCCGGTCTCCGGGCGCCTATCGGTGGGAGGAAAAAGCCCGCTGACCGGCGGCATCAAGGAATGCAGCATGGGCGGCATGCTGGGACCCCGGATGTCGGAACACTCTATCAAGCTAATGTCTTTTGAAGACAAACCCGGGGATGACGCCGGGTGGAAGTATTTATACATTGACGCCGAGGGCAACCCTTCCCTCATAGACGCCTCGCCGTACATCGGAATGGGAACCTACGAATTCAGCGAGAAAATGCTCGAGCACTACAACAGGGACGTGGGCGTGGCGGTAATCGGCCCCGCCGGCGAAATGCTCTATAAGGTCGCGACGATCATGGCTTCCGAGTTTAAAACAGGCCATACCTGCCGCGCGGCGGGAAGAGGCGGGATGGGTTCCGTATTGGGCAGCAAAAAAATCAAAGGGATCGTCATCGAAAAAGGGCTTGGCAAGCCGGAATTTGAATATGCCGACAAAGCCTTGTTCGACGCCGCAAGACGCAGATACATCCAGGATGCCATGACCAGCCCGCAGACGCAAAGGCTGCGCGATATCGGCTCCACCAGCATGATGGACGTGACCGGCCCCCTCAGTTACGTTCCATACCGAAATTTCAGCGGCCTTCCGTTCTCTGAGGAGCAGAAAGAATTCTTCACGGCACAGAGCTGGCTTGACACGATTAACTCGAATGGGGGCAAAAACAAGGTGATTTGCCATCCCGGATGCATCGTGATGTGCTCGAATGTCCTGCACGACAAGGACGGGAAGTTCCTGACCGCGGGTTTTGAATACGAATCCGTCGGCATGCTCGGCCCGAACCTCGATATTTTTGACTATCACATAACCGGGAAGTTCGACTATTTGTGCGACGATATCGGGCTGGATTCCATTGATACCGGCTGCATTTTGGGCGTATGCATGGAGGGTGGAAAAATCGCCTGGGGAGATGCCGAGGCCGTTGAGGCGCTCTTTGACGAAATGCGGGATGGCACGGAATTCGGCAGGCTGATGGGACAAGGGGTTGAACCCGTGGGGCACGCCCTCGGCGTGACGCGCATACCCGCCGTCAAGCATCAGGGCATCGCGGCGTACGAACCGCGAGGGTTCCGAGGAAACGGAATCACCTATTCCGTGTCCACGCAAGGAGCCGATCATACGTGGGGCATGGTCCCGGACCCCACCGTCACGGACGAGCAAATTTCGGATTTGCTGTTTGACTCGCAAATCAGCTCAGCCTTTACCGGCGACTTGATGTGCGGTTTCGGCAACGGCCCGTTCCGTTCGGACCCGACCATTTTGCCCGACTTATATGCAGGGGCGTTCGGCGGAGAGTGGACGCAGGAGACGCTTCATGACTTGGGTGTCGAAACGATAAAAATCGAGCGGATGTTCAACGAAGCCGCCGGGTATACTGACGAGGACGATCGCCTGCCGGATTTCTTCAGGGATCCCGACGCTCAATTAGAAGGGGCCCTGCCTTATTTTCCATTTTCCGACGAATTTGTTCAGGAAAAAATCAAAACGATACATACATACAAGAGTGAGGGGGAATGATCTTAAAGTGAAAATAGGTATTCTTGGCGCAGGGGCCATGGGGTCTTTGGTTGGGGCTCATCTGAAGAAAGGCGGCGGGGAAGTCCATTTCATAGACATATTTGAAGAACACGTCAAGGCAATAAGGGAAAACGGCCTTATCATGGAACTGGAAAGTGAAGCGGGGCCGCAAACCGTGTTCGTCGACGGCGCCGTGACTGACGGCAACGGCGTCGGGAATTGTGACGTCGTCATCGTCTTGGTCAAATGCGTTGACATAGAAGCCGCCGTTGAAGCGAACCCCGGGCTTTTCGGAAAAAACACTATCGTAATAGCGTTGCAAAACGGAGTCGGCGCGGCGGATATACTTGCAAAATACTTCGACGGCGACCGATTGGGGCTTGGCTCCCTTTCGTCTTCCGCCAACATAGTCGGACCTGGCAGGATTATCGGACGCACGCGGTTTCCGAACAGTCCAAAAGGGATTTATTTTTCGCCCGTCAACCTTAATACCCCCAATAGGCAAATATTCAACGAACTCGAAAAACTATGGTGCGACGGCGGCATGCCTGCAGAGTGCAGCGATAAGACCGAGGAATTTATCTGGAAAAAGCTATGCAGCAACGTCATGATCAACGGCTTGGCCGCACTTTTGCAAATAGCCAATGAAGACATTGACGGACACCCCGACGGCTGGATGCTGATGAGAGAACTAGCGAGGGAAACCTGCGAGGTAGCAGGTGCGAAGGGAATCAAGCTGGATCTGGATTATTACTGGAAAGACAGGTCAGGGAGAATCTATGACAGGGGCAGGGTGAAGAATTTTCACTATGTCTCAGCCCTGTTCGACTCCGTTCAACAGCGCAAAACCGAAATCGATTTTTTAAACGGCACCGTTGTAAGGGAGGGAAAGAAATACGGCATTCCCACGCCTTACAATGAAACAGTCTGGCGTTTGGTCCGCGTCATGCAGGATACATATGACCATAAATTCAAACTAAAGGACGAGCAGGCGGTATGAACAAAGTGAATGTTTCCGTGGGCCAGCTCTACAAAATCGTTTACAAGCTCTTTTTGTCAATGGGCTATGATGAAGAGGACTCCGCCTATGCAGCCGACGTTTTGGTTGAGACCGACCGCAGGGGAGTGGATACTCACGGCGTCGCGAGGCTGGATTTTTACCACTGGTGCCGGGACTCGGGCAGGGTAAAAAAAGACGCCAAGCTAAAAATAATCAATTCCGCCGCCCCCTACCTCATGGTGGATGCCGACGACGGCATGGGGATAATCATGGCGCACCGGGCGGTGGATTTGGCCATTCAGAAAGCGGAAGAGTGGGGATGCTGCGTGATGGGCGTCCGAAACAGCAATCATTTCGGCGCGGCGGGCTACTATGCGGCAAAGTGCGTCGAGCGAGGGTTCATCGCGATGGTTAGTTCCAATTCAGGCCCCATCTTGGCGCCCATTGGGGGAAAGGAAAGAATTCATGGGAACAGCCCCTGGTCTGTGGCGCTGCCGGGCGGGAACCGTCACTCCGACCCGGTGATGTTCGACATGGCGTGCAGCGAACTATCGCGGGGCAAACTGGAAACTGCGGAACGCGAGGGCAAACAAGTCCAACCGGGATGCGCCATTGACAGGGACGGCAGGCCGTCCGTGGATCCCGCTGAAATTCTGGAACATGGAAGCCTGCTTCCGTTTGGAGGCATTAAAGGATATTGCATAATCGTGCTGATGGAAGCCTTGAGTTCATTGCTGACTTTCTCTTCTTTCGGAAAAGGCACCAACATGAAAGACAGCGACAATACCGGGCACTTCGTGTTGCTGCTTGACCCGAGGCAATTCGGGGACCTTTCTGCATATAAAAAAAGCATAGACGAATATGTAGATACGATCAAAAACTCGCCCCGCGCCCCTGATGTGGAGGAGATAATCGTGCCCGGCGAGCTTGAAGCCCGAGCAATCAGGCGCCACAACGAGCATGGGCTGGATTTGGACGAAGCCATCGCAGAGTCATTGGCGAAGGTTGCCGTAAAGACCGGCCTGCTTGAGAAAGGCAGGGGCTTTGAAGAAATGCTGGGTTGGAGTTAGGAGAGGGAAGAGGAAAGTGGAAAGTGGAAAGAGGAAAGTGGAAAGTGGAAAGTTAGGAGACGGGGATTACGGGGGGAGTAGGGAATAGGGTTTAGATTAAATTGAAAGGAAAAAAAATGAACGAAGTTATAAAGAATATCCACGCTAGGAGAAGCGTACGTTTTTATGATAGCACACCCGTGAAGGACGAGGATATTGAGACCCTTATCGAGTGCGCCAAGATTGCGCCGAGCGCATTGCACAGCCAAACATGGCACTTCACCGTCCTGCGCGACCGGGCATTGATGGACGATATTTCCGCGGCCAACAAAGAACTGGCTCTCGCCTCCGGCAATCCGACCGAAATCGAAAAAGCAAGCGACCCCGATTACGACAACTTCCGGGGCGCGCGGACGGCGATACTCATATCAGTGGACAACAGCAGCCCAGGCTCGTACCGCGAGGCAAACTGCGCCAATGCCGCCACCATCATAACGCTGGCAGCGACATCGCTCGGGCTTGGAAGCTGCTACATCGCATCTTTCAACGCGGTGCTGAAAACGCCTGCGGGGGAATCACTGCTTGCCCGTCTGAAGCTGCCGGAAGGCCACGCGCCGCTCTTTGCCGTGTCCATCGGATATGCCGCCGAGGACCCAAAACCCCGCAAACCGCTCAAACCCGACACGGTAAGCTATCTGGGATAACATGCGGTCTGCGGACTGCAAATTGACGTTTGTATGGGTTGTGTAAAGAATGAAAACCTGTAGGGGTCGATGGCAATCGACCCGCTTTGAACGGCAATCCGAAACGGGCTGATTACCATCAGCACCTACGAACGACGGAACATTCTAACGAATGGGGTTATGTGCATGGGATTGTGCAAGGATGACAAGGAAATATTGCTTGAAATGTACCGCGTGATGGTCAGGATTCGGCGCTTTGAGGACACTTTTCGCACGCTTGTACTTTCGGGCAAGGTTATAGGCGGGGGGCATCTGTATATTGGTGAGGAAGCCATCGCCGCAGGAGTATGCTCCTGCCTGCGAAACTCTGACGCCATCACGAGCACGCACCGGGGCCACGGACATTGCATCGCAAAGGGGGCCGACACCAAATTAATGATGGCGGAGCTATATTCCAAAGCGACCGGATACTGCAAAGGAAAAGGCGGCTCGATGCACATCGCGGACGTGGCCAAGGGTATCTACGGCGCAAACGGAATCGTTGCGGCCGGAATCCCCATTGCCGCTGGGATAGCTTTCGCACAAAAGTACAATGGCGAGGACAATGTTACGGTGGCTTTCTTCGGCGACGGCGCCAGCAACCGGGGCACGTTCCATGAGTCGATCAATATGGCGGCTTCACAGAATTTGCCAATAGTTTTTGCCTGTGAGAACAACAATTACGCAATGGCAACTACTTTTCAGCATCACTCTAAAAATAAAACCATCTCACAGAGGGCCGCTGCTTACGATATTCCCGGAAGGACCGTGGACGGCAACGATGCGCAGGCGGTGCGCGAAGCCGCAATGGAAGCGGTGAACCTCGCCCGGGACGGCGGAGGGCCTTCTCTGCTGGAGTTTGTCACCTGGCGGCATACCGGGCATTTTCTGGCCGATCAGCAGTTGTACAAGGATCCCCGGGAGCAGGACTACTGGCTTGCGCTCGACCCGATCCCACGTTTCGAGAAGCGCTTGCTCGAAGACGGTATCGCAGAGCAGGCTGAGATAGACAGGATCAATTCCGAAGCGGCCGAAGAGATTGACATGGCGGTCAAGTTCGCCGATGAAAGCCCGGAGCCGGAATTAGATGTTGTCTTTGAGGATTTGTTTGTTTAGGAGTAATTAATCAGTGCCGGTGAGAAATAGCCTTCCGAGCGCAAGGCACTGAGCAGCAACGTTTAACAGGGGAGCAGCAATGGCGATATTAAGCAGCCGTCAGGCGATTCAAAACGCGATGGATATCGAAATGGCAAGGGATCCAAAGGTCTTTATAGCCGGCGAGGACGTCAGCAGGAACGGCTGTTCATTTGGGCAGTTCGCCGGCCTTCCTGACAAATTCGGGGACAGCCGTGTGGTGAACACGCCGCTGAGCGAGATAGCCATAACCGGCCTGGGGATGGGCGCCGCCTGCTACGGATTGCGGCCTGTGATCAACCATGACTATATCGACTTTCTCGGTTGCTGCTTTGACGAAATACTCAACCAAATAACCAAACTGCGCTGGATGATCGGTGGGCAATTGACGATTCCGCTCACTCTGAACATTTTCTGCGGCGCCGGCAGCGGCACAGCTTCTCAGCACAGCCAAAGCCTGGAGGTATTTTTCACCCATATGCCCGGAATCAAAGTGGTGATGCCGTCCAACCCTGCGGATACAAAGGGTCTTCTCGCATCTGCGATACGCGACGACAACCCTGTTATGATTATTCATCACAGGGGGCTTTTGGGCATGGAGGGAGAAGTCCCGGAAGGGGAGCATCTTGTACCAATCGGCAAGGCGGATATAGCCGTCGAAGGCAGCGACGTTACCATAGTCTCCTACAGCAAAACACTCATAAATTCCATTGAAGCGGCTGAAGAGCTGAAAAGGGAAGGGATCAGTGCCGAGGTCGTCGATCTGCGGTCGCTTGTGCCGTTGGACAAGGATGCGATTTTCAAATCCCTGGAAAAGACCAATCGGCTGGTCATTGCCCACGAAGCCGTGAAAAACAGCGGGTTTGGCGCGGAGATCGCGGCGATTGTAGCGGAGGAGGCATTGGATTTGCTGGACGCCCCCATTCGCAGGGTGGCTTTTCCTTTCACTCATATTCCGTCCAACAGGGCATTGGAGCAGGCTTTATGTCCGGGGTCAGCGAAAATAATTGAGGCAGTCAAATCAATATTATGAGGGATTGTAACTATGGCGTATAAACTGGTGCTGCCTAAGTTCGGAATGGCAATGGAAACAGCAAGAGTCCTTGAATGGAAAAAAGAAGTGGGCGACCATGTGGAAAAGGAAGAGGCGGTCGTGTCGGTAGAAAATGAAAAGCTCACGACCGATATCGCAAGCATGGAAGCCGGGGTGCTATTGCTGAAAGTTGCACAGATAGGCGAAAAATACCGCGTGGGCGACACCCTTGCATATATCGGGGAGCCTGACGAAAAGATTGAGGCAGGAGGGGCGGAATTGGGAAGGCGGGTCATTGCCTCCCCATTGGCAAAGAAGATAGCTGCGTCAATGGGCATGGATATCAGCAAGATAGCGGGCAGCGGCCCCAACGGGCGTATCGTAAAGGCGGACGTGGAACAATATGCGAAAGAATCAAGCCTGCCTGAAACCGATGCGGCGGCTTGCGGGCAGATGCCGGCGTCCGAGGCACAAGCGGAGGATAAGGCGGGTTATACCGACATACCGTATGCCGGGATGAGACAGGCCATCGGCTCCAAAATGCTCCAAGCCTGGACGAACATACCAATGGTCACAAATCACGTCAAAGCCGATGCGGGCGCGGTGTTGGATATACGGGAAGCCATAAACAAGGACGTTGACGACAAAGATGGAAGGATATCCATCAATGACGTGCTGCTCAAACTGACCGTGGTGGCGCTGAAGAAAAAACCGATGGTCAATGTCTCATTGACAGGGGATGCGATCAGGGTTTTCAACCATGTCAATCTAGCTTTTGCCACCGCATTGGACAATGGCCTGGTCGCGCCCGTCATCCGTGACGCGGACAAAAAGAGCCTCTTTCAGATAAGCGCGGAGGCGAAGTCCCTGATAGAAAAGGCCAGGAGCGGAAAGCTCACGCCCGATGACATCTCAGACGGCACGTTTACGGTGTCCAATTTGGGAGCTTACGGCTCGGTGGACGAATTCTCCCCAATCATAAATCCGCCCCAGGCCGCGATTCTGGGAATAGGCCGCATTGTGGAAACGCCCGTATATGCCGGGGGCGAGGTTCAGGTTCGCCCGATAGTTACCCTGTCATTTACATACGATCACAGAGTCATTAACGGCGCCGAGGCGGCGGAGTTCATCAGGATTCTTATGGACATGTTCTCAAATCCAATACGAGCGCTGTGCGAATAGCGCGCCCTGTGGCTATTCTTTTGGGATGAAAGGCTGATATGCGTATATGAAGGACTATTTGAACTATAGAGGCTCAACTTGCGTAGTGACCGGAGCGGCGTCCGGAATCGGCAAAGCGACTGCGGCGATGCTGGCGGATTTGGGCGCGGAGGTAATTTCGCTTGACATACAAAGCTGCGGAGTAAAGGGAATCAAACGGCATATCCCTGCGGATTTTGCGGACAAAGCATCAATTGACAAGGCGTTTGAGCAAATACCCGGAAAAATCGACAAATTCTTCGGCATCGCCGGGGTGTTTGGTTTTCAGCACGATTTTTTGACCGCTTTCACCATTAATTTTATTTCAAACAAATATATGACGGAAAGCTACGTCATCCCCCGTTTGACAAAAGGCGAAAATGGGGCTGTCGCATTTATGTCGTCCATAGGCGGCGCAAGGTGGCTGCAGCATGTGGATGAATACAGGGAATTGGCGGAAGCCGAGACTTGGGAGGGCATGGTCGCGGCAATCAAAGCAAAGCCCATAGAAGGCATGGCAGGGCCGCAGCAGTACATGCTCTCGAAGCGCTGCATCAATTATTACATGAAGAAACGCGCGCCGGAGATTGCCATCAACGGGAACCGCATGAACGCGGCAGCCCCCCATTACACGGAAACGCCGATGCTGGACATTTTGATAGCGCAGGCAAAGAAGGAGGGCAGGGCGAACCCGTTTGATTCCAAAGGCGCTTTCGAGCGCTTGGGCAAGCCGGAGGACGCCGCAAAAGCCATCATATTCCTCAACAGCGACATGGCGACGTACATCACAGGCCACATTTTATATGAGGAAGGCGGCATGCAGGCAATGATCGAGACCGGGGCGATGCCAATGAAGATGGATGTCAGCTACTTTACATAAAGGCAAAGGCAGGGAGGTTTATATGGAAGCGAAAGGTATGGGGACAATGGTTAAAAACAAGAAACTCGATGACGACGTTTTTGAGGGGCAAAGGAAAGAAGTGCTGTCAATGTGGCACACCGGGAAAGAAGTAGATCTGGAGGAAGCCGTCGAGTATCACAAAAGTTTTCCTGAGGAAAAAAATGCGGCTCTCAAATCCAGGCTAGCTATACCGAAAGGCGAGATTTTTGTCGTGACCGGCATGGGGAAATCATCCGTCGAGGAGCATATCGAACTCCTGCAGCATGTGGAAAAAGAAGGGGAAGCCGAAATGCTTGCCATATCCCCTGACAGTTTGACCAGATATAACAGGTTTGATGAAGTCCAAAGCCATATGGAGGAAAGCATAAAGACGGGGGTGTCGAAGCTGAACGGGGTTCCCGTCGTGAATGTCGGGGTACCCGGCATCAGGAGGATCGTAGAGTCGGTCAAATCCCCAATGTGCCTTCGCGGCGGAGCCCCGGACGGGAGGCTGCAGGCCGAAATCCTGTTCGCCGGCGGCGTCACGCAATATGCTCCCGACCTATTAATGGATTTCTGGCAGCATTCCGCTAAAACGCAATACGCTTATGTGGTCGAGACCCACCAATACATAGGCAGGCTGATTGGTATGTATGAGGAGCGCGGCGTTCCTCTGATGGCGACGGTCCAGGGCTTTTACGGCGCCGCAATACCGCCTTCCCTTCAATCATCGTCATTGGTGATCTCCGCACTGCTGCTCGCGGAGCAGGGAGTCAAGAACATTATCATCCTTTGCGCGGGGCATGGCAATCTTGTCCAGGATACCGCCGCCGACGCGGCACGCGAAAATGTCCTCCGCCATTATCTCGACAAGTTCGGACATGCTGACGTCAGGCTGTATAAATCGTATTCTTTCAGCCTGATGCAGTACCCTTCGGACATAGCCTCAAGCCTGGCCGTGGTGTTCATGAACACGCTTATGGCCAGATTGGCAAGAGCCGTGACCTGCGACATCAGGACGGTTGCGGAGGCAAAAGCGATACCGACTAAAGAAAATATAGCCGATACTTATAAGATCGGCAAAACCATGCTAAATTTCATACAGCACCAAAAGATAGAAGTCGACAGGGAAGAGCTTGCGCTGCAAACATCGATGGAAGAAAAAGAATTAATGGCTATTTTGGATAAAGTATTGGAATTTGGCGATGGCGACATACTGGCAGGAGCCGCGAGAGCTATTGAAACCGGCGTGCTTGACAATCCGTTCGCGGCAAACCGGGCTGCCCTGGGCAAAGTCCTGGGCGTAAAGGACAGCGAGGGCGCGATTAGATATCTCATTACCGGCAACCTTCCTTTTTCAAAAGAAATTATTGATTACCACAAAGAAAAAATCGCGCAGCGCGAAAAGAAGCAGGGCAAAAAAGTCGGCTACGACACGATTGTCAACGACCTTTACGCTATAAGCAAAGGATATCTGGTATAACTCTGATAACTCTGGGAGGCTGTACGCTGTGGATACGCGCGTGTTTATTGCCCGTTGCGAAGAGTACGATCAAGCCGCCGCCGCCGTGAACCGCATCCTCGGCGCGTTCGGGGGCACTGGGGCCGTGCTGAACGGGCGAAAGCGCGTTTTGGTCAAACCAAACCTGTCTTCCATGCTCCGCTTGTCAGGAAGCAAAAATAAGCGTACTCCTCACCGGCACTGAACAGTTACGTGTCGCTGGAGTGATGGCGTCTATTCACAAAATAATGATTGACAATTGCGGTGCGTGACAATATAATACTTTTGCAACGGCCATAATAGCGCCCCGGAGGGGCGCGTGTGACCCTTTAGCGCGACGTGTCGCGTCTCGGAGGGAGGGTAGATGATGTCGGAAGTCCATGTAAAAGATAACGAGTCCCTGGACAGTGCGCTGAAAAGATTCAAGCGCAACTGCGCCAAGTCAGGTGTACTCTCAGATCTGAGAAAAAAGGAATACTACCAGAGTCCCAGCGTTAAGCGCCGCAAAAAATCCGAAGCCGCGCGAAAGAACAAAAACAAGAAATACAACTAGCGTAAAAGTAAAAAATGGCCGGGCTGCCTGAGCAGCCCGGTCGTTTATTTTTTTGCTGATTAAGGCGCCAACTGCCTATTGAAAATGGACGTGATTGTTTATATGGTCGGCGCAGAAGCAGTGGTAACCGTTGCAGCGTGAGCAGTAGCGGAATTCAAGCCCGGGATTTTCGGCGTCGGTTTTGCCGCATACCGCGCATTTATGCCTATAGTGCTTATCGTCGTACTCGCGCTGCGCGTCCCTCGCGGCTTTTTTGAAGCTGATTGTCTGAGCCGATTTGCGCGACGCGTACGGGCGCAGAGATTTCAGGACGTCGTCTCCGCAAATGATTATGAAATTCAACAGGGCGACTATGGGGAGGAGCGCCCTGACATAATCCCCGTTGAAGATATTCATGAGGACGGAGTACGCGAAATAGCAGGCGTTGAGGATCGCCATCCATTTCATTTTAATCGGTATGATAAAGAATAGGAGGACGCGGTGGTCGGGGAAGAGCACGGCAAAAGCAAAAAACATTGACAGATTGAGAAAGTCCGGGACGAGCCAGAGGGTCCTGAACCAAAGCAAATCAGAGATTACCGCAAAATCAGGAACCGAAGCCGCCAGGGAGCTGTTGACGATAAACCACATCAAAAAGCCGTAGATGACATTCAGCAGGACGCCGAAGATATAGTAGATCGTGAATTTCGGCGTACCCCACTCGCGATCGAGGGAGCTGCCGATGAAATAATAGAAATAGAGCATAATCGCCGTGAAGAACAAATTATTGTTCAGCGGCAAAAACACCCATGTGACAAGCCGCCAGATTTCTCCGCGAAGGATGCGTCCAGGGTGAAAAGTTAGAATGAACAGAAAAGTCCCCGTCCTGTCCATCATGTTGATGACGAAGACGGCAGCGGATATAAAGACGATGTACCGCATAAGCTGCGGGATGCCAAATCTGCGGTGTTTCGTGCAGAATCTGTCGATGGCTTTGCTCAGCGCTCTCAATGTCATATCCCCCGAAAAAGCCCAAAAAACCCCTATTTTTACCTATATTTTTATCCGATGCGCTCTTTGACCTTCGCCCTTTTTCCGACCCTGTCCCTGAGATAATAGAGTTTTGCCCTTCTGACCTTGCCGCGCCTGACCGTTTCCACGGAGACTATGGACGGGGAATGGACGGGGAAAACTTTTTCGCATCCGACGTTGTAGGATATGCGGCGAACTGTTATAGTCTCGTTGATCCCGCCATGCTTCTTGGCGATTATGGTGCCTTCAAATGCCTGATTCCTCTCGCGGTTGCCTTCTTTGATGCGAACGGTTACCCTGACGGTATCCCCAACGTTCATTGTCGGCAATTCAGGCTTCATGTATTGATCGCCCAACGTTTTGACCAAATCCATCACTGTTTCCTCACTTTCGTACTGACGTTCATGCCGCTCGGCGGCGGCAGCGGACCGCCCTTTTCAATGCGCGCCGTGCGGCCTTGCGGCGCAGCACGGGCAAACACGCCCGATAATACTATCACATGGCCATTTTATTAGCAAGTATTTTTTTGCATTTCGCCATGCATTCTAAATAATTCTTTTTTTTCTACATTTGTATTGCCTTGTCACATTAATTGTTGTATAATCCCCTATATTTACATGGTATGTGTCATGGAAGGGTATGATTGTAATTATCTCACCGACTGACTCATTGCGTAATACGGAATCATTCGCCGCAAAAAACAAATGGATAACGCTGGGCATCGTTTGCGCGGGGAATCTTATGGTTTCAATTACCGCTAGCAGCGTGAATCTTGCCAACCCCACGCTGGCTTCGGCTTTCTCCGTTGACATAAACCAAATACAGTGGGTCACGACGATATTCGTTTTGGTGACTAGCTCCTTGATGCTTCTAATGGGGCGCATCGGCGACCGCGTCGGCAGCCATAAGCTGTATATTTCAGGTTTCGTCATCTTTATTACGGGCTCTCTGCTTTGCGGCATGTCGGGGGGATTTTCGACCCTCTTGGCAGCGCGCGTGGTAAAAGCCTTCGGAGCTTCAATGATTTCTGCCACCGGGATGGGCATAATCGTAACGGCGTTTCCGGAGAACCAATGCGGAAAAGCCATAGGAATTCAAGCCGTCGCCATTGGCGTGGGCTATGTGTGCGGGCCAAGCGTTGGTGGGTTCATACTTGAAAGCTTCAGTTGGCACTACATTTTTTATTCAAACATTCCCGTGGCGATAATTGGGCTTCTATGCGCGATTAGATATTTGCGTTCGCCGATACCTGCAGATAAAAGCAAACAGCCGCGCCTCGACGGCGTGGGAGCCTTGCTTTTTGCCGTTATGATTTGCTCCTTGATAATTTCGCTCTCCGGAGGCATTCCGGGAAGCGCTTGGTTTTTGTTGGTCATCGCGCTTGTTCTTCCGTGTTTCATTTTGCATGAGCGCCGCCACCCTTCGCCCTTGTGGGATCTTAACTTGCTGAAAAATAAGCGTTTCGCCTTCGGCAGCTTAATTGTGTTTTTAATCTACACCACGCATTTCTGCGCCATTTTCCAGATGC
>Ga0099364_10008366_pt1 | contig 14574 bp, 20 predicted proteins | sample TergutTh196P3_FD_73070 | JGI IMG/M metagenome (GOLD analysis project Ga0099364, IMG submission 73070) | Microcerotermes parvus P3 segment gut microbial communities from Pointe-Noire, Republic of the Congo - Th196 P3 | ecosystem: Host-associated > Arthropoda: Insects > Digestive system > Gut ... | reverse complement strand
TGCAAAAGCGGCGTAACTCCACTCCGCCGTCCCTTTCGGCTCCGGTGTCTTAATGCCGTTGCCCATATCAACCATTCTCTCATGACGGACACCGACAAAAACAATCGGCATCCCAGAGAGCGACTTGGTGATACGCGGAAGGTACTTAGCGGCGAGTAGCGCGGCACCCGCGTAACTACGGGAAGCCGTTCCTTCTTTGTCAATCTTCTCCGCCTCAGCATCAGTAACGGTGCCTCCGGTAGAGTCCAGACCAATAAGAAGCGGTATCCGCTTCCCTTGCTTTTCTGCGGCTTTGGAGAGTAGATTCACCGTACCGGTGATCACTTGCAATGCCTCTTCAAAAGTCTCCGGGGAAACATACTTAATCTTTGGCCAGTTGTCATATCCGACAATTGAAGGACCCAAATCTTGCGTTGCTTTCTGTTCTGTATCAATGATACAAGAAGCACCTCCCGCGGCATCGATGATTCGGCACAGTTCAAACATTAGACTGCTCTTCCCTGAGGCTTGTAGTCCATCAAAGCAGATAATCCTACCCAGACCTAATACCGTCTCACTGAAACAGGCTTCTAAAGCAAAATAACCAAGCGGCACACCGACAAGTGCTGACCTTAAGTTCGCATCAAATTCTGTTACGTTTTTCCCGCTCTTTTTGGCGACATTCTCAATGGCTTTACCAAAAATATCACCAAAGTCAATGTCTTTACCGCCGCTCTCATTCTCTTCTAATTTTTTCTTAACTTTCTTTACTGATTTCTTCGTTGCTTTCTTCGCCATTATTTACTGTGTCTTTAGTTTTACTGATTTGCGGCTTACATTCCGGACACGGAGGAAGGACGAAGGAACCTCCATCTTCAATGTATCCTTCACGGTCGCTGCCGCAATCTTCGCATTTGTGAGTGTTTGTCATTGTTGTACTCCGTGTTAAATTTGAAAAGGTAACTGCGGCTGCGACATATCGCCGCCAAACATTTGGGAATAGAGTCTTTCTACATCTTCGACAGCCCTCTTAACGAGTTTAGATCCGTAATATCGACCGGCATGCGTGTAATACTTGATGCCCTTAAGAAACTTCACGGTGTCCACGAGATAGTCTCTCCAGTCAACACCTCTAAATAGTTCTTCTTTGATGCCGACCAGATTCGTCAGCAGCATCTCCTCCGTATTGACCAACATATCTGCGTCACGAAGACATTCGGCACAGAAAACATAGTTTCCTATTCCGTTGATTCGAGACCTCTTTTCGTCAATAGGTTTTTGAGGTACAGCATACTCTGTTTCTCGTATAAGATCAGTAACACCGTACTCAAAGAGCTCCATAATATGCTCATCTCTGCCGGTCATCCCTTCGCGTTCTGTTCGTAGGTAGTCTGAAGCACCTTTCACCGCTCTTTCGATATTAAATTTATCAGCAACGTAAAAGCCGCCGGAGTGCGCAAAATCATGAAAAAGAGCCGCCATCATCAACTGTTTTGGCGGTTTCACGAAACTTCTGTCTGATTCTAGATAAAGAGTATAGGCGTTACACATCACCTGCAAGCAGTGCGTGAAACTGTGATACGGCAGCGCTTGCGACGTGTTGTGCTCTAAAATATATCGAACTGCCGGACCGAGATCGTACTTCTCAATCAAAGTTAAAGCGTTTGAGCTTGTAAAATTCATGAAATAACTTCTCCATTAATTGATCTAATGCCGCAGCAGCCTTGCAGGACAACGGTACACGATACTCTTCATTGCCCCAGTACCCGTAAATATATCCGTCAGAACCGATATGAATAAAAGGTTCATCCACCTCTAGCGTCAATGCACATCCAATGTACTCTGTGCTCTCTTCGTAAGTGGTGATTCGATGCCTAAACCCATACTTCTCGAAGCTCTTAACATAATCAACGAGCAACACCCGTTCAATGTCGCCGGAAGCAATCAGGCACTCGATAATGTCCTCATTGCTCTCTCTGCTGTCATTGCCGCCGTTAATAGTCTTCTCTAAGATCATCTGGATTTCATCCTCGCTAAGTCGCCCCGCTTTTACAGCTTCTTCAAAGTCTTCATCATCAAAAACATCGATAATCTTTTTCAGAAAATCTAAATCCTCGTGATCAGCCCACACCGCACAGATCGCGGACATAATATCGCAGAGTGTTTCGGGTTCTGACTTTACACGATAGGCTTTACCGTTGGTAAAGCTATCAAACTGAGCTTTATAGAAAGAGACGAGCTCTGGTAACGAGGTCTCAAATGAGTCTGTATTCTTCGTCATAGAGTTTTTAATAATATTTTCGCACATGGTAAAAGCCGTCTGTCACACAAGCAAAATCTTCGTTCCAGAAAAGACACTGGCGGTCGATACAGTGCAATGCCCAATCTTTCATCGCAATCTTTTCTTCTTTTCTCACCAAAAACTCTCCGTCGGCGAGATAGGTGTCTGCCAGTTCTTTTGCCATAGGCACTCTTTCTCCCAAGTATTCTTTCTCTGCCCATTCAATGTAGGTCTGCACTAACTGGTGCGCCGGAAGATCCTTGTTGACCGCTTTTAGTGACGAAAAGTGGGCGCGTAAACACTCCTCCAAGTCCTCCAACCAATCCTTCGCGTCTATTTTTACGTAGTCCATAGAGGTATTTTGACACAGTTTAGCCAAGATTAAGACACTCGCGCGAGCATCTCTTTTGTGATCGCAAAGCGGTCGGTGTTATGGCACTGTTCCAGTTGCGCCAAGACATCTGCCGATAACTCCGACTCTTCATACGGGTAATAATGGATGAGCATATCGCCCAAACGAAAAATACCGCTACGCAAAGGGATCGGCCGCTCTAAGCAGTTTCTTATCAAAAATTCGCCAAAAGGCGTACAGCCGGCTAAAGGACCCATCCCCTAATTATACCAGACGAAATTACGCGGCTGTCAACATTCGGGATTTTATCTTCGTCATATCCGGACTGCTGCAATCAAAGTTGCAAAGCATCGCGTCAAACATCTCTTTTTCACTGTCGAGGTCCGTGAGGTAGAAGCCGCAAATAGAGTCCTCATCCTCATTCTCCTCTCTCCACTGACCGCATGTCGGACATCGGGCTTCTTTGACGACACTGAAAACAGAACCGTGAGACCACGCATTTAGTACTGCAAAATCTTCCAGCAACACACGCTTCATTTTATCGAGTATTTTTTCTGTCAGCGATAGATTGCTATTAATGTATTTGCAAAATCGAGCATAATCAATCATCATCGCGCCGTCAAGTTTGTCAAACCATTCATCAGATCCGACCTGACAGCCCAAATCTTCCTCAGTATGCAGTACGAGACCGCCATACTTATCGAAAATAGTGATACCGTACACTAAGTAAGGTTTGCCGGACTTTTCGGCGGCATCGAGCCACTCGATCATATCCTCCTTAGACTCAACAAAACCGTACTGTTTACGCCATTTTTCCTCAGTTTCTTCGTTTGCTGTCCAGGGCAAAAATACTTCTTCATCGTTCCAGCAGGCTAAAGTTGTCGCCATATCATTAAGCCCGTAAGGGTGCCACGGCTCTTGATCGTAGTAGATCGTCAGCCTTGTATTACCTTCTATAAATCGTTTGTAAATTTCGTCATCGCACATAGTTTTTTAATAGTGTTATAGTAGTATCGAAAGGAACTGCGCCAAAAGGCGCAGCCCTCGTCTAAAATCAAAGACTGATCGTATAGAAATTATCCGTGAGTGAAATGTCGTGGCTGATCAAAAGCAGTTGCTGCCCTTGTCGTTTGAAGATTTCATCTACTTGTTGAAAGATATGATTAAAGTTCTTTCTGTTCGCTTCATCTAGTCCTTCTCCGGGTTCATCGAGCACCAACAGCCCTGTCGAACCGGCATTTGACTGAAATACCGCCAACCAGAATGCCATCGCGAGAAGACATTTCTGTCCTCCGGAGAGAGCCGTCGCCGGCACCATCGCTCCGCTGTTCATCTCGGCCCTGAATTCAAGATTCTCACCGACCATCGCCTTAAAGGGCGCATCGAACTGCGTCAAATAGCTATTAATCTGACCGATAAGTTGGTACAGGAATCTCTTGCTGATGACATGCGGAATATTATTCCGATGCGTCAAGCTCCGTACTTCTTCAAGCAGGTCAATATACTTCTTAAGTTTCTTCTGTTTCTTCTTCTCTTTTACTTGCTTCAACAAATCTTTCAACGAATCCAGGTGATTTTGTTTTTCTTTGAGTATTGTGTCGTAGGTGACAATTTCGATAGTGAGTTCGCTTATTTTATCAAGAGTCTTTTGTGCTTGTGCCGCCTCTCGTGTTATTGTTTCTTCGTTTTGTGTCAGTTGTTTGCTCTTTTCCAGTTGGAAGTTTGTTCTTTCGTAAGAGTCAATGATATTTTGTTTGTTATTTTCCGCTACTCCAAGATTAAAGCGTGCCTGTTCGACTTTCGGCAAAAGTTCCACTTGCTGCTGGTAGCGACTGTTTAATTTTTCGTAGTATTCTTCTGTCTCGAACGGTTTATTTGCTTTGAGTTCTTCTAGTTTTTTCTCTAATTCGAGTATTCTTTCGGCTTTCGTTTCGTTTTGATGGATGATTTGAAGATTCGTATTGATTTTCTGCTCTAATTCCTCTTTTTCACTGACGATTTTATTAAGAGTGTTTGATATGATGGTCGGATTGCCTTTGAATTGCGCCTCCGGCAGCGCACCGCAAACTTCACATGGTTTATTCTGTGCTGTATTCTCAGCAATGCGCAATTGCATTTTGAGTTTTGACAGACGCTCCGCAAATGTTTGTACCTGCTGAGTCATCGCCAGATTATCCTGTCTTAACTGGGCACTATCACTACCGTCAACCTCTGCACTTAGCTGTGTCCATTCCGCTTGCATCTCCGCAATGGCTTTCGCATTTGCCTGATACGCGGTATATTCGCTAAGTTCAATGACTTCATGATTAAGAAGCGCGACACACGTTAAAGCGTGCTGCGCCGCAGTGAATTCATACTCATATTTCTTTCTGACATCTTCTGCCGCTTGGATCTCATTTTGCAGCCGCAGGAGATCAACCTGCCACGCCGCCACAAGACTTTGTGTCGTCTTAAGCTCGGTCGCCAGCGTCAGTTTTGCATTCGCTTCCGCTTTATCTATCGCTGCCAGAGACGCAGCAGCGATTTTATGCTTCTCCTGCGCATTACGCAATTCTTCTGTCAGACTGTCAATCTGCGCTGCCACAGTGTGCTCGTCAAATGTCGGAGTGTTTTTCAGCGCCGTTTCGTGCAGTTTCATCTCCTCGGCTAATTTCTTCCAAAGAAGTTCAAAATACTCGACATTAGACAGATAAGCGAGTGTTTTCGCTCTATCACTGTCCGACATACTGATAATGTCTGCGAACCTTCCTTGCCGGATGAATACAAACTTGTCTAAAATAGACTTCACAAAACCGAACCGGTTTGCCAGTTCCGTCTCAATATCTTTGACCGCTTTGAAAGTTTCATCACCTACGGTCAGTAAGTGCTTTGTCTTCTCCGCGATCTCTCGGACAATCGTGAAGTCGCTAAATACCGCCTCTATCCGAGCAGACTCAGCCCCTTGTCGAATGGAGCCTTTTAATCCCTCCGGATGTTCATAGGAGTTCGTTAAAGCACTGTATAAAGCAGAGAGCAGCGTTGTCTTGCCCTTTCCGTTACCAGCAACGATACAATTGATCCCCAACTTAAATTCCGTCTTAAAGTCTCGATGACACCAAAAATTCGTAAGATGTAATTCTTTAAGCATTATAGTACCATGTCTTTATAATAAGAATGTAAAACTTCATCCGGGCTGTTATGACTGAGGAGATCCGTTAGTAGATTTTTTGCTCCGTCCGTGGCTTCTGATTCCTTGATCGCACTGGCGACGAGATCGCCCAGACTCTCCGCATTCCCAATTTCGACAATCTGTTCTTCCTTATTTTCTTTAACGACGCTGAAAAATGGATGTGCCTTTCCTACGCATGCTTGTTGCAGCGCAGAGATACGGTCGGCATCATTTTCATAGAGCGTGTATTTTACGATGGGAATATCAAACTGACTTAATTTCTCCTGCTTAATATAGCTTCTAATTTCCTGATCAAAGGCGACCGGTGTTTCAATCTTTACCCCCTTATAAGGCCGGCGGTAAAGTTCGACACTGGAGATTTCCTTTGTGGTACAGTCAAGCACAAAACACTTTCCGGTATTTGTCTCTGAAAGAGACTGCATTGCAAAGCTGCCTGGGCTCAGGCACCGCACGGTGCGTCCCTGCTGGTCTATGAGCTGAAACTCCGTGTGATAGTGCGTATCACCGACGACCACGAGATCGAATCCATGCGGAATCATCCCGTCCCTTAATTCACACGCTCTAAAGTCCAACTGCTCCAGTATTTTCATCCTATCTGCGCCTGTTCCCGCCATCACAGCGTTGCAGGTTTGGTGGAGCATTAAAATATTGTAGCGGTTCGGGTGTTCGGCTCTGCTTTTATCGAGAGCTTTACCGATTTCGTTTAGCTTTGTCTGAAGATTCAACGACAATGACCAGTCCATTGCATAGAGATGCACTTCCTCACCGATCTCGAAACAGGTTAGTCCGTCATTGCTGTGCTGTAATACCGGCGCAATGAACTCGTAGTCTACGTGCAAACAACCCTTAGAAATATTTAACCACGGAGGCTTTGAAAGTTCGTGCTGCCCCTGTATGAAGAGGTAATTAGCGATGTGCAGTGTATTGAGTTCGGTGAATCTCTTCGCTCCGATTACGACATCCGAAGACGGACGCTTTACGTCGAATAGATCTCCTGCCGCAAGCACCATATCATTCTTATCTATCATTTCAGAGAGCCTTCTCAGAGACTCAAAGGCATCCCCAGCGATCTCTGGTCTCGGCTTCCAAGCACCTTCGGCTAAATGCCAGTCGGCGGTTATGTATATCTTATTCATCCTGCTGCTCCAAAAACAGTATTGCCGCATCTGTAATTTCGTCTGTTTCTTCTCCGTGCTCAATGGCATCGTCATCGATAATGACTAACTCCAAACCGTCCGGCAGGTAATAATCACTAACACAACCGTCAGTGATTCTTATAATCACAGTGCTGTCTTTATCAATATGAATCTTCTCTTTCGCCATAATGGTCGTCTATCTCCTCTAATGCAGCATTTATTTCTTCGATGAGTTTCCCTTTCGTCGGTATCGACGGAAAGACCCCAAATATTTTTCCTCTTGTATCATCACTTTTGCCTTCTAAATAGGTGTTAATGACGATAAACGGCACTGATGCTAATCCCATTTGATTCGCTTCATCTGCCGGATATTCGTCGGCTCTACACTTTACAAAAATCGCATCCTCTCCGTAGTATTCTGCCATCTCTGTCAGTATCTGTTCCGCGAGAGCGCAGGCTCGACAGTCTGGCATCCAAAACTCTACGATGACAGGTATTTTACTCGTGACTATCGTATATCGGATTTTGTTAATATCCCAGTTTTCTAGGCTCATTTCATTTGAATAGTTAAAGATGCAGCGAAAAGCTGCATCGGTTAAAGGTTAGGCTGTGTTCACCAATCCAAGGCGTTAATGTAGTACAGTGCGACTCCTCCATATAAGCACGCCAAAAGCGGATTCATGCCGCAGAAGATTCCATACAAAGTACTGATAATAGTGCCCAGGGACAAATCTAATTTAAAATCACTCATTTTCTTTTTATTAGGTAAGTGTGCCGCCCCGCCCGGCACATACGATACGAGGACGCAAGATGCGCGCCTGAAATACAGGTTAAGTAAGGTGATTAGCTCATCGACGCGACAAACTAACCATAATTTTCATTGATCGCCTTTCGGTCGTTCCAACTTTCATGCGGAATTTTAAACCCGCAGTGTGTGCATCTTCTACACTCAACAAGCGGCTCAAGACCAAAACCGCAGAGCGGGCAGAGATGTCTGTTTGGGCGTATTCTCCATCGGTCTAAGATAGACTTTGGGTTATTCTCATCGTATACCAGTTCTGAGCGACAGCTAGTGCAGCCAATAGACCGGCGGATATTGTTTGATAGCACATCGCCGGTCGTTCGAATCTCGCGAGAGTCACATACAGGACACGGCGGAATGTTGATCACAAGTTTTGATAAGGTCATAGTATTTACGGGTTGAGTAATTTAGCGACTTCAATAGGAGGAGCCGCACAATACGGCTCCTCCGGCACTTTTCTTTAAATCTTCTCTTTCGGTTCGTGATGCGGCGAAGCCCACGCGGACGTTGAGTCCGAATTGAACCGCTGGTTCAGATCGTGAACGGACTTGAACACTTCCGCCGTCCACTTGTCCAAATCCACTTCAAAAACTGCCACACGATAGGGGGAATCATACTCTGCCATAATCGCGTACGCGATGTCTCGGAGGTTGTGCCTCACCGTTGACTCACTCAGCACCGTGCGCCAGAAGGCGACAGTAAAGGCGAGTTCATTGCAAAACTCTGTCTCCTTAATATGATCAAGCGAGCGCACCATCCGTACGGCACACACTCGTCCGTCGTTCGTAACGTGATCAACATGTGCGTAGCAGTAACTGCTGTCAATCAGTGCCGTTTCTTGAAGACCGGACTTACCGCCTGGTGCAAGAATACCGCCTAGCGTTCTCGCAAAACCGTCCTCCATCTGACTCACCGCCCACTGAAAAGCCGTATGTGCAGCATTAGCAGAAGAGGGGTGAACGGGGATTTTGCCGTCATGTTTGACCATCTTTGACCACTCCGCGAACTTCTGTGTGTCGTCCCCGTAAGGTTTCTTAGTGGACGGATTTATCGGTGCGTTCTGATCGAACTTTTCATCAAAACTGCTTGATCCCAGCAGCAACTCGTATTTGTAGAGCATATCTGTCTGATGACGAATAACGGAGGGTTTCTCCAGGTTATTCTTCACGTAGGTCTGATAATAGACCCAGGGATCGTTACGAAAGCACCACACAGACTGAGCGGTGTGGTGATTATCAGGTGTTTGTGTTTCCGATGCGAAATTGAGGGTATTTGCCATCGTTATTGAGAGTTGTTTTAGGTAATCCGTTCCTATACCCGGACACGCCACTTGGCGTTGGGCTTTTCATAGTCCTCAGCGAATTGCTCCGGTGTAATTTTCCTGACTTCACCGTCGCAGCCTTCATCAAAGAGACGCTTTTTCTTTTCGTTATAGACAAGAAAATGCGTCGATCTTACTCCGTAACTGAGCAACAAACCAGCTTCAAACCATTCGCCCGGTCTGCTCACCAATAAGTCTAATAGTTCCGAGGTAGTGATTGTTTTCTCTGACACTACTCCGGGACGGCAACAAAAAACACTCTCTCTGGCTCAGATTCTTTCTCTCTGATTTCAAACTTAACATACTCTTCGGTCAGTCTTTCACTGACCAACGCTTTATACTCTTTTCTAATGGGTACTGCTTCCCCGGCGATTATCCGACGAACTACATTTTGCAGCATTTTCTCCGTTATCATTGCATCCTTTACATTTGAAACAAAAAACCGCCAGCATAGTGCTGACGGCAGATCTTTTAGTTAGGGCTAATCTCTTAATGAACTCACCTCTAACATAATATCCCGATTGTCTTCGATCTCCTCTTCACCGCTGTCATCCTCTGCTTCATTTGCTTCCGTCAGCAGAGTATCACAGAGTTGCTGTACCGCAGCGGCATTATCCTCCATAAAAGCGCCGAGTTCATCAAAATAATGACTCAGTTCTGTCAAACGCTCGATCACGAGACGTGTTTGCGCGGCATCCTGAACCTGTCCGCCGGACAGTTCATCAATAATCTCCAAACATTCTTCTTGAAGATTAAATGACTTACGAAACGCAGACACCACTGCTTCCAAACGTTTCACCGATGAGGATGTCTCACTGGTTGACGCAGGAAGCAGTGCGTTCATTTCCGCCTTTAACTGCTTGGAAGTCATCGGCTTTTGAACAAGCAACTGCTCAATCTGCTCACGGACGGGTTCATTGTCTCTGAGTTTGCCTTCGATGTCCCGCAGATGCGTCCATCGAATCGTAATGCCGTTTTGTAGTGCTTCCGCCGCCAGCGGCGCGTAGGTCTTCCGGTCGTACAGTTTTGTGACACTCAGAATAGAGTAAACCAATCGCGTACTCACCCCAGCCGCCTTTGCGCCGGTCTTTATCGCTTTCTTACCTCTGTCGTACAGTTTTTTGTCCGCTTTCGGAAACGCAATGTTCCACTTGTCCGCAAAATCAAAATAGGTTTCTATTTGAAGGGTAGCAGAAGTGCGGTTTAGTTCACTGATCAACGTTACGGCTGTTTTCTCCTCTTGGCTTAGGACGGTCTCAGGCATAGGCACCTCCTGTCGCAGAGAGTCTTTGAGCCAGCGGTATCAACGGAAGAACGGCATCTTCGGATTTGAGGTGCAAAGACTTCATCACCGTCAATAATCCGTCCAGTTTTGTCCGGACACCGGCTAACTGTCTTTCTTTACGCAAAGAGTCCCAGACACCGCCCAGAGGAGCAGCGTCTTTGAACTCTTTGCGAAGCCAGCTGTACACCGCCTTTCCGCCGTGCGCCCGCAAAAATGCCCAATCCAGTGCCTGAACATACTCTCGGCACAGTTGATTAAGCTGTCCTGCCTTTTCCGGCAGATTCGACAAATCATCCGCAAGTATTGTGCGGTAAGGAGTGGGAACGTACGTACCGTCGATCTTTAATACCGCCCACAGATTTGCTAATCCGTGAACACCCACATCAATCCGATAAGATACTTCGCAACCAAGCCCTTGACGCTCCGTGGTAAAGGAATACTGTGTCGCGGTTTTCGCACAAAAGAACCGAAACTTACTACGATAACGCAAACCTGCCAGGTCTTTACACTTTTGAAGGAGAGACCACTGCTGTATCGGTACAAAATCCTGTCTTTTCTGCGAACTATGCGCTGCTGCGATAATGTACTCTCCGCAGACACCCATCAGACACGGTTTCGTCGGGTATCGGTTTAGGGAGAGCCATTCAAAACTAGCGGCGCGGAGTTCTGCGTCCAGTGTCAGATCATTTAACGCTTCCGGCTTTTGAAGTCTAAAGATCCGGGCAACTTCCCTTGCCGCCGGTACAAGTACCGTCCATTGATTTTTCGTGACCTCCAGAGGCGTAAGGATGTGAAACTCCGTTTTCCGCCTTAACAACTCCTCTGGGGGATGACTCGTCCACTCATAGAGCCAAGTGTCTTCTATAATGCTGGTGGCGGTGCTAATACGGCACTGCCGGTCGAAATACTCCTCGGATCCTTTACGAGGAATCTTTTTACGAGATGGCTTCATCTTGTAGTCATGTTACGGCATTACGCCTAGTCTAAGATGAAGCCCACGTTAGCACAGCGAACTACCCGCTACAAATTTAGAGAAATTTACACGAAAGGAGAGTGCACGACGTGCAATTTCACCTACCGCCGCTGTTTCTCTGACCGTATTTCCAGCACCGTAAGCATCTTGCCGGTAAGCGGATGCTTTAACCGGGTGAGTCCGGTGCCCTGTTTCGGACGCTCCAGCGTTTCAATCGTCTCTTTCGTAGCCGTCAACCCTGTTTCCAGGGTATAAATCAGATTGTCGGAGAGTTTGAAAACCACGCCGTTTCGTTGAGGGCGGTCTGCAAGCCACTGTTCATACTTTTCCTGGTGCGCTTTTAACGCCGTCGCAAAAGTGTTCCAGCTCGTTTTCAATTCCTCTCGTCCATGAGTAAAATGCGCACCGGTGCGTCCTCGTTTCGGTCCGCCGAATTGCGCTCTCAGCTTCTCTAACTTTGCCGGGTATCTCGGCGGCATCGGCTGTTTTCGACACCACTTCAATAGTTCACGGTAATAATCGTAATACTTTATGCCCGAAACATCTTTCACCTTTCGCACTTTGGGTGCGGTCGAACTCTTGCTCTTTAGCTTTTTACGTTGGATTCGCATATTGATACGCGGTTAATAATACCGACGAATCCGTGCCGTCTTATTCCTTAAATCACTTCGCTACGCTGCTTCCGGTTCATTCACTGTTTCAACACTTCGGCATTGCCTACGCTGAATAAACCGTTGAATAGCTTCCTTGCTCGTATAAAGCCTGTTCAACAAAACTGTCTCTAATTTAACACCATCACATCCTTTATAAACCCACCTTTTTATGGTGGCAAGCGGGATCGCCGCTCCGCTAAAATTTTCCGAGGCTTCTTTTAAGGTGATTAAATTTTCATTGAGCATCATGCCGGGATCCAATCCTTCGCTTCAATATCCTTCTGATTAAGCGTTCGCACCACTCCGCCGGAAGGCGTAACAGAGGAATACCAAAGCTCTCCGTGTCGATCAATTTCAATTCGTGCAGTACTGCCCACACGCTTACATGGTATGCTGTATTTCGCAGAGTACGCACAGGCCTCTTTAAAGTCCATTTTTTTAAGAGCTATTTCCCAGTGGCTACTGAGTATGAGGTCTGGCTTCGTAAACTCCATCACCGGTCTAGGTTGTGCAACCGTCCTGGTCATCTCCTCGGCGTATAAGCGATAAATCCCCCAAAACGGAGGAAAATCCTCATTTGTCTGCCGTAAGATATAATCTCTAAGACCGCTGTCCCCTCGGTGATACACGATCTCTTCATTTTGAGCGGCTTTTAACGCTTCAATAATGTTCAAATTAGTTGTTTTCATATCCTTCTGGTAGTGTTGTTGTTATAATCATATCGGGGCTGATCCAAAAGATACCGGATATTCTACTCTTTGTTTTAATCTCGTAAAACGGAGTACCCTCCGTAACTTTACTCACGACGACATCAGAGACAAGCCGTACTCTGCGTGTCTTTCTATAATCAGAACTGCGCCTCTCCCATCCGTCACTCAAAACGAATACCTCTATAACGCCGCCGTTAGGCAGCGTCAACGACTGTACTTGCAGATCCGAAATGCTTGTAACGTTTTCCAGCAAAATTGGAGAATTACGCGCCCACTCTACGGTTACAACACGGCTAGTCGCCATACACGTAGTGAAGGTGATTATCAGAGATATGAATAGGCTGAGCAGGAGTAGTCCTTCATGCGCTGACGTAAGATAGTAGAACCCATAACTTATAAAAAGCCAAACAATCAGCCAAAATACAATAAATAGGATTATGTCGAACATGCTGTCTCCTCCCACAGTGTAGATTTCAATGCTTCCATCGTCGATTTTATTTCCTCGACGTCAATGAGTGCTGCTGGTTCTTTATCAGTGATCTCTATCGTGTTGTCCCATAGCCGCGTATAGAGTTGAATAGTTCTCGCACGCACGAATTGTGTTCCAGTCAAATTTTCTGTGATATACCGTCCCACTGTAATAAACTGCCTATTGAGCAGTATCAGTCGCTCTAAAATTGCCAGTTTCGCATGATGACGACCAAGCCAATAGAGAGATATTGAAGCTCCAGTAAAAATCACTACGGCTGCTATCTTTAAGAAAATGTCAAGCCCTGTTTCCATCTTGTTCTTTATCGTAAGAAGTAATCTCCACCGGGTCTGACGTTGTGAGGTTGGTCACGTTAGTCCAGAGTTGCATATAATTTTGGTTTAAGTGCCGCCTCTGTTTGTCAAACTCTTCCTTCCTCTTTTCATCTAACGCTATCGACAACAACCGAACCGCGTCTCTCGCGACGCAGCTAAATTGATTGTTAATAACATACAATTTTCTTGTAGTCGCGATGTTGCCGTCAAGTTTTCCAATAGAATGAACGTTGAACAGTGCAATAACGACCAGGGTTAGCACTATCAAGGTGCCTGCGACAATAATGGCGATTTGTGTTAGTTCCATTTTTTCGTATTAAATTAAGAATTTTTCTACATAACCTCTAATAGTGTCCCACTTACCCATCATTTCTCTTGCCTCCTTATAGTCCTTCAGCACTTTATTAAACTCTGGAGTGATTGTTGAGACAGGAATTCCTACGGTCAGCAGCACGGTTGACGCAGGGTAATTAGGGCGGTACGGTGATGTGATGGCTTCAGTGAGACGTGTCTCTGGATGTAAAAGCGCCTTTCCCAGCGGTCGCAGATAGTTTTTATAGACGTTTGGCACCTTGTACTCTAAATCGGGATCGTACGATACTTTATCCGGAAATGCCAGATGATTCGGGATGTATATCAGGTTTTCAACAATCCAGCAGCGGTCTCCATCCCAAATAATGTCATTAGGTACCAGGTGCCCGCATTTATACTGCTGCAATGTGTTCCCTAGTGAGGCCAATACATCGTTAAATCTACGTAAAATATCTAAGTGATCTGTCCGAGTACCGATATTATCTACATCAGACTCTATCGACTGCCGACTCATCGCGGCTACTGCCGTGCCGCCGCAGAGTGCTGCGGCTGCTGTGATGGTGTTCTTCAAAAAGTCTCTTCGTTTCATTATGTTGTTGTTGTTGTGGGTGAAAAATGGTGGACCCGGCCGGTACTGCCCCGGCGTCCTATCTTACTTCTAATCAAATATACTACGTGCGTATCCGGTTATGATCTATAGGTCATTTCAAAAAATCTGCAACACAGCATCTGAAATATATTCCTCGCAACAGGCTTGGATTATTTGACATAGCCTGGAGTTTTGTTTGTGTCAATTC